>PDWJ01001524.1_pt1 | contig 28321 bp, 19 predicted proteins | sample 1430881 | NCBI WGS metagenome assembly PDWJ01 (sample SAMN01162460, study PRJNA174530) | Oral metagenome, whole genome shotgun sequencing project. | biome: Marine environment; feature: Marine mammal; material: Swab sample of the gingival sulcus; isolation source: swab sample of gingival sulcus...
CTCACCTGGGCCCGCAGATCGCGGCGGCTGCGGCACCGGGGGCCCGGGGGGCTGAGACGCCCTCGGCGGCGCAGGCCGGCCACGGGCGGGCGGGCGCGCAGGCGCCGGGGCCGCCGCCGGGGCCATCGGGGCCGCCATCGGGGCCGCCGCCGGGGCCATCGGGGCCGCCGCCGGGGCCATCGGGGCCGCCGCCGGGGCCCTCGGGGCCGCCGCCGCGAGGGACGGCACCGCCGCCAGGGGCTCCGAGGGGAGGTGCACGGCGCCCGTCTCATCGGCCCAGGCGATCCACGCCTCGAGGTCGGCGGCGAGCTCGGCCATGGCGAGCCGGGCCGCCAGGCGACGCGGCGCCGTCGACGCGGTCACGAGGCGTCCGCTCGAGCGCGGGGAAAGCGCGCCCGGAGCGGCGGCGCCAGCGCCTCGACCAGGCGTGTCGCCAGGACCTGCTTGTGGGCGCGGGGGAACCCGCGGGCCTCGCCGTCCCGGCCCACCAGGACGACGGCGTTGTCGCCCGTGCCGAAGCCGACCCCGTCGCAGGAGACGTCGTTGGCGACGATCCAATCGAGGTCCTTGCGGGCGAGCTTGTCGCGGGCGTGGGCCTCGACCGCGCGGGTCTCCGCGGCGAAGCCCACGAGGACCTTGCCCGCGCGGCCGGCGCGCCTCGACGCCGCCAGCAGCACGTCGGTCGTGCGCTCGAGGGGGATCGCGGACAGCGCCGTCTGGCCCTTCTTGATCTTGTGCTCGGCCACCGCCGCCGGCCGAAAGTCGGCGAGCGCGGCCGCCATCACGAGGACGTCGGTCGTGGCCCAGGCGCCCTCGACCGCGGCGGCGAAGTCCGCCGCCGTCGTGACGTCGAGGCGCCGCGCGACACCGACGGGGGTGCGCTGGGTCACCGGGCCGGCGATGAGGGTCACCTCGGCCCCCGCCGCGGCGAAGGCCCGCGCCAAGGCGAAGCCCATCGTCCCCGTCGAGCGGTTGCTGATGAAGCGCACCGGATCGAGCGGCTCGCGGGTGGGGCCGGCCGACACGGTCACGCGCACGCCCGCCAGCGCGGCCGGGGTCAGCGCCGCGGCCGCGGCCTCGATGATCTCGGGCGGGTCGGGCAGCCGCCCCGGCCCCCGGACGCCGCAGGCGAGCAGCCCCACCCCCGGCTCGAGCAGGGTGTAGCGCTCCAGCGCGCCGAGGGCGTCGATGTTCGCGCGCACCAGGGGGTTGGCGAGCATGTCCGTGTTCATCGATGGGCACACCAGCGCCGGCGTCTTGCACGCCATCACCGTGGTCGTGAGCAGATCGTCGGCGAAGCCGTGGCGGATCCGGGCGATCAGGTCCGCCGTGGCCGGCGCGAGCACGATGAGATCGGCGTCGTCGCCCAGGTCCGTGTGGACGATGCGACCGCCGTCGTCCGTGCGCCACAGGTCCTGGCCGACCGGGTGCAGGCTGACCACCTCGAGGGCCAGCGGCGACACGAAGCGCGCGCCCGCCTCGGTCAGCAGCACCCTGACGTCGGCCCCGGCGTCTTGGAGGCGGCGGACGAGCTCGGGCGCCTTGTAGGCGGCGATGCCGCCGGAGACGCCTAGGATGATGCGCTTGCCGTCGAGGAGCTTCACGGGACCCTCATAGCATCGGTGGCCGCTGACCTCTACCGGCCATCGCGCGGCAGCACCAGCCGCAGCCCGAGGCGGGCAGAACCCGTCGTCATCGCCCGCGCGGGAGCGCCGCGGTCGCCCTCGCGAGACCGCAGGTCGGCCGGACGTCCGTCAAGGTCTCGCGGGGGCGAGACCTGCGCCCTCGCCAGGCGAGCGCCGCGTGCCGCCTTCGCCGATGGCCACCAACATGCTCAGGAGCGACGAGCGCCAGTACTGCTCGAGGGCCTCGACCTTGTCGTCGAGGCCGCCCTCGGCGTGAGAGGCGCGCCCGATCTGATAGGCGATGCGGCTCGCGATCGGCACCGCCCCCGTGATCGCCCGGGCGCGCGCGGCGTGGGCGCGCGCCTTGACCTCGGCGCGCTCGAGCATCGCGTCCAGCGCGCTCATCCGGCGCACGCCCGTGACGGCCCCCGCGACGTCGGTCTCGAAGCCCAGCGAGTAGTACTTCGCGATCAGCACCGCCGTGGCGACGTAGGCGCTGAAGGCCGCCGCGAGCTTCATCGCCTGGAGCACCCGCGAGTCCTCCGCGAGGTGCTTGGCGAGGATGGCCTCGAAGGCCCGTGGATCCTTGCGCGCGTGGCGGTAGGAGACGTCCTGGAAGGCGGCCTGGACCCGCTCGACGCTGACGCCGTGGTGACGGGCCACCTCCGCGAGGGTGGTGGTCTCGAAGTAGGTCAGGTTCGCCTTTGCGGCGACGCCGAGCAGCGCGACGATCCGCCCGAGCTGCTCGCCGGGGACGCCGCGACCGCCGCCCCCCGCCGCCCTGAAGCCGAGGTTCTGGGTGGCGATGGTCGCGTTGACCTCGGCGATGGCGATGGGCGAAAGCAACCCGAACATCAGATCCACCAGGTGGCCGTGGCGCTCGGGGGTGGCGGCCAGCTCGCCCGTCGACAGCCCGCCGACCAACATCCCCAAGGCGAGCGCGTTGTCCCGCTGGTGGCGCAGGGCGTCGTCGAGGCTCTGGATGGCCGCCCCGAAGGCCTCAAGGCCGTCGACGAGGGTCACCAGGTCGTCGGGGGTCGAGTCCCCGGCCGCCTCGAGGGCCTCGACGGTCTTGTGGAGGCGGCGCTCGAGCTTGCCGCTGAGCCCCGCGGAGAACCGCTCGATCCCCGCGTAATCCCCGGCCGCCGCGAGCTTGCGGAGGGTCCCGAGGATCCCGAGGCTGCGGGCGTTCACCGACAGGCGCGCCGCGCGCCAGTACGCGGGCGCCGCCTCGCCGGCGATGACGAGGGACTCCACCGCGCGCCGGTCGTCGGCGGTCGCCTCCCAGCGGGCGTCTATCCAAGCGTCGGCCGGGCCCCCGAGCGCGTCGTACTCCTGGCGGCTCAGCCGCGCGGCGCCCAGCCACGAGCGCGCCTGGGCGGTCAGGGCGTCCTCGACCCGCCGCGGCAGCGCCATCTCGGCCCGGGTCACGGTGGGCTGGGGCGGCGCCTCGCGCCCGGTCAGCAGGGCGTAGGCCTGCCGGACGTCGCGCACCTCCTCGAGGCGCACGGCGTCGCTGGCGAAGCGGCGCTCGAGGTCGACGACCTCGCCCGTAGCGAGGTCATCGGCTCGCCGCTGCCCCATGGGGTAGCCCAGAGCGGTCTTGCCGGCGGCGATGGCCCCCTCGAGCTTCTGCGGGATCCCGCCCACAGGGCCGATGGTGCCGTCGGGGTTGATGGTGCCGGTCATCGACGCCTCGGGTCGGGCCGGGGCGTCGGTCATCGCGGCCATGATGGCCGCGGTCAGCAGCCCCCCGGCGCTCGGCCCGTCGATGCGGTCGAGGGACTCGGTCTCGACGGCGACCACCCAACGCGCGGGGTCGACGCCGAGCTCCATCGCCGCCTGCAGGGTCGCCAGCCAGATCGCGGCGCGCCAGGCCGCCCCCGCCTGCAGGGAGGCCCCCTCGAAGATGCCGACGCGGATGCGATCCGTGTCGTTGGGCTCGAGGCGCACCTCGGTGGGCGTCATCCCCCCGTGAAAGCCGGCGGCGTCTTGGCCGAACCACAGGACATCGACCTCGACGCGGCGCTGGGTGACGTCGACCGAGGCCGAGCCGCCGGAGGCGCAGCCCAGGGGCGCCGCCAGCGAGGCCGCGACGGCGAGGGACGGCAGGAGACGAGCGGGGAGCGAGGCGACCATGACGTCGACGGTAGGTGCCACCCCCGGCGCGCGTCAACGCGCGCACCAAGGAGCTCGCGCGAGACCGAGCAGGCGCAGGCGATGTCGGCGTGGCGCGGACTGGCGTCGACCGAGTCGTGTCGAGACACATCGCAGGCCGACGCACAGCGCGCGCGCCCGCAGCGCCTGCGGATCCGCCGGTCGCGACCGGAAGAGGGTGACAGAGGCTGGTCGGCGCGGTCGTCGTGGGGTCCAGCCCGTCGCCGCCGCGGACGCCGTCGCCGTGGAGGGTGAGCGCCAGGGCCCGCACCAAGCGCTCGGGAGATCGCCGTCGTGGGCGTACTGCACCATGCGGTCGCCGTCCTCGCCCGTCGTGCCGGCGCCGAGGAGCTGGCCGTCGGCGACGCGGCCCGCCTCGACCAGCGCACAGCGGACCGGGCGCAGGGTCCGCACATGATAGCGAGCAGGATCGACCAAGGGCCTACTCGGCGGGCCAGGCGAGGTCACACAGGACGGCGCGGTGGTCGACGCGGCCGGCCCAGGAGGCACCGCCGTCGAGGGCCGAGAAGTCGAATGCGGCGTCGATGAGGGGATCGTCGAGGACCTCGCAGGTGCCGCGGGCGAAGCTGGACAGGACGTGATCGATGGCGAAGCCGAGGGCGACGGTGGGGACGCGGCCGCCCTCGGGGTCGCGCTCGCCGTGGTCGCGCAGGGGGAGCTCGTCGCCGACGATGGTGTCCCACACGGCGGCCTCGGCCTCGTACAGGGGGCTCGAAGGATCGAAGTTGAAGTCGCCCAAGACGACGGTGGGGGTGGCGGGGTCGAGGGCGTCGGCGACCTGCTGGAGCTGACCGACGCGGCAGCGGGCGCCCAGGTAGAAGGCGCCGCTGGCCTCGAAGCCGGCGGCGTTGAGGTGGAGGTGGACGAGATCCAGGCGGCCCCACTTGGCGACGACGGCGGCGCGGGAGGCGGTGGCCTCGAGGTCGCAGTGGTCCTCGTCGCAGGTCTGGTCGACGTAGCTGCAGGTGGGCAGAGGCAAGGGATCGTTGGGCGCGCCGGTGAGGTCGAGCCCGGCCTCACCGGCGCCCTCGAGGCGGCCGAAGTCGCGATGGACGCCGAGGCACTCGAAGTGCAGGCGGTCGTCGCAGACAATGGCGTAGTCGGCGCCGAGGAGGCGGCGCGCGGTGGCGGGGCGCTCGTCGTGGGAGAAGCAGGGCCGGGTCGGGTCGGTCTCGTCGAAGGCCTCGCAGTAGTGGTCGGGGAGGACCTCCTGCAGGGCCACGACGTCCGGGCGGAGGGCGCGGAGGGCGGCACCGATGTGGTCCTCGTAGGCCGACAGGCGCAGGCGATAGGGGTAGTGGGGGTCGTCGCCGTCGCGGTTGCCGAGGTTGAGCGTGAGCACGCGCAGGGTCTCGGGATGGGGGGTGGGCGCGGGCGCAGGGTCCGAGCCGCAGGCGGCCACGGCCACAAGGAGGGGGGCGAGGGCGATGCGGCGCATGGTCGGAGACCTCATGGCGCGGGGGTGGTGAAGGTCCAGCCCTGGTCGGGGGCGGGGTCGCGGAGGCGTCGTCGTGAGCATACGCGCATCCTACGACGACTCCAACGACTCGCGCCGCCCGCGCCGCCCGCGCTCGCGGTGCTGGTGCGCTTTGTGCTTGCCAACGGTCGGCCGATTCCTATACTCCGGCCTCGGCAATGCCGACATAGCTCAGTTGGTAGAGCAGCTGATTCGTAATCAGCAGGTCAGCGGTTCAAGTCCGCTTGTCGGCTCCAACAAAGGCCCCGTTTCTCGGGGTCTTTTTCGTTTCCGACTCCTGCCGTCGGGGTCCATCGAGGGTGCTTGTCGTGGCTCTTGTCACGAGCTGTTGCGGGGCACCGGAACTGAGCCCTGCCCGGGGCGGCCAAGCCGATCGCCCTTGGGGGGCGGCCAAGCTGATCGCGCCGGGGCGGCCAAGCTGATCGCCATAGACAGCAACACCGTCCAGGAGCACGCGACGCCGCGGCGCGAGGCCCAAGCAAGGCCATCGAAGGAACGTAGGCGGCGCCTACCTGGCTTCATATTCCTGCCACTGGTCGATCAGTCGACTCCACGACGCCCTCTGCCCATCGTTCCACGATGGTTGCTGCAGCGCAACATAGCCACCGAAGACGACCGGGAGCAGCACAGCCCCGAACGACCACTTCACCCACACGCGGAGCCCGGCCTCGCGCTGGAGGATCCTCGCGAACCACACCAGCAGGGCGACGCAGCCGACCACCACCGGCGTCAAGCTGAGGGCAGATCGGCCCCCAAACAGAGCGCTGCTCGTGTTTGGCACCAGTTGAGAGTCGGCGAGCATCGGGAAAATCACGTCACGCAGAGGGTTGACCGCGTTCTCCGGCAACTCGGGAAAGACCGCTTGAACGATCTGGTTGTAGCAGACACCGACCGCCAATGCGCCCCACACGACGCCGCCAAGCAGCGTCTTCCGACGGTGTTCCGTCACGGCCGCGAGCGACAGCGCGACCGGCACCATCGCCAGTCCGAGCGTTGGCACCAGCAGTCGCGGTCCAAAGCTCCAGCCGCCGAACCACGCATCCGCACCGAAAGCAACGAGCAGGTTGAGCCCGATGCTCGTCCCGACCACCGCTGCGAGTAGCCGGTTGCGCCTCCACAGCAGCACGAAGCCCAAGGGAAGCAGGAGGAAGACAGGGCTAGTCACAAGGAGACCACGATGGAGCGAGAACAGGACGCCATGGATTGCATCCCACCTGGGCAAGCCCACGCCCCCGATCCCTCGTGTGTGGCTCTCCTGGATCGCCGCTGACACCAAGTGGCCATAAGAGAGCTCGAGCGGCCCGCCAAACGCAAGTGCATTGTAGGCGAGAAACAGCGCTGCAAAGGGAGCAGCACCGACGACAAGAGCTGCAATGTGCGCTGCACGCCCGTCCCGAAAGGCTCGGTAGGCAGCGATACAGGCAACAACCAGCGCCAAGGGAATCGCCTGGTACTCGACGAGGCCCGCAACACCGCAGGCGACGCCGCCAAGGAACAGTCCACCCTCGAACCACCGCCTGTGCCCGCCAGGTGGCCGAACGATTCCCCAATAGACCGCCGCTAGCAGGCTCACCGCAACGATCTGGTGCCCATAGAACGCGCCTGAGTAGTGCAAGGCGGTGGTGCCCACAAGCCAAGCAAGCACACTGCCAACAGCTATGGGCCGTGGGATCTTCAGCACCGCGAGTGTTCGCAAAAGCAGAAGCGCGCCGAGGAGCGAGATCGGGATCATCAGGAAGCGCCGCTCGAGGTTGATGAGCCCCTCGATGCTCCAATCCTCGGGAGCGCTGAACACCCTAGCCACCGCATAGACCCCAGCGGCGAGCAGGCTCGATCCGGGGGCCTTGTCTGTGTAGTAGTGGCCCTCATGGCGGGCCCAGTCGTTCACCGGTCCGAATCGCTCGACCGCACAGTCGATGCTAACGGAACCGCAGTCGACCAATGATACCGCGAGATAGACCCGGGACCGCTCGTTGGGAACGGTCACCCCGTCGAACATCCACGAGTAGGACAGCCACAGGGCAAGGAGCAAGATGAGGCCGGCTCCACGTCCATGCAAAGATTTCACAACATCCCCCGCCGTCGCCTCTTCTGTTGGCCAGCTCAATACCGCTCATCTGTAGCGGTCCACACTTTTCGGACACTCAGGTAGCCAAATCGTGGGCCGGGCTTGCCGGTCAGCGGCGCTCTCAACCTCGGGTCCCAGGCGGGGACGTTCCCCCCCACCCGTCACCGTCGTCGGTCCACATGGGGCGCGACCGACGACGACGGTGACGGGCTGGGAGAACTGAGCGCCTTGAGCGACAGCCGCCGTCCGGGCCCCCTCATGCGGGAGGCGATCGTTTGGCGGCGAGCGCGGACATGGGGGAGGATGCCGCGAATACAGACGAATCGTTGAACCTCCGTGCCTATCGGTGATAGGCCCGGTACACTGAGGTCCTATGGCTACCGAAACCCTCTGCATCATCGGCGCGGGGCAAACGGGCGGCCAGGCTGTGGCGACGCTGCGCCAGGTCGGCTACGACGGCCGCGTGGTGCTCATCGGCGCCGAGCCGCACCTGCCCTACCACCGCCCCGCGCTGTCCAACGCCGTCCTCCAGTCGGAGGGCGGCCCCGCTCACCGCATGTTCGACGAGGCCTTCTACGACGAGGCCGGCGTAGAGCTGCGCCTAGGCCGCCGGGTCGCGCGCGTCGACCTCGACGCCCGCGTGGCTCACGTCGAGGGGGGCGACGCCGTCACCTGGGACAAGCTCCTGGTCGCCACCGGCGCCGCGCCCGAGCGCCTCGGCGCTCCCGGCGAGGACCTCGACGGCGTCTTGCGGCTGCGGACCCTCGACGACGCCGAGGCCCTGCGCGCGCGCCTCGGGCCCGGGCGCCGCTTCGTCGTCGTCGGCGGCGGCTTCATCGGCCTGCAGCTCACCGCGACCGCGCACGCCCTCGGCTGCGACGTCACCGTCCTCGAGGCCTCCGAACACCTGCTCCACCGGGTCGCCCCGCCCGAGATCGCCGGCATCGTCCGCGTCTATCACGCCACCCGGGGGGTGCGGATCATCACCGAGGCCCCCGCCAGCAGCTTCGAAGCCGACGACGCCGGCCGCCTCACCCACGTCCGCACCGGCGACGGCCGCCGCGTGCCCGCGGACGTCGCCGTCATCTGCTGCGGCGTCCAGCCCAACACCCGCCTGGCCGAGGAGGCCGGCCTCGACGTCGACGACGGCATCCTCGTCGACGCCAGCGGCCGCACCTCGCACCCCGCCGTCTGGGCCGCGGGCGACTGCACGAGCTACTTCTGCCCGCCCCTGAACCGCCGGGTCCGCCTGGAGTCCTGGCAGAACGCCCGGGATCAGGCCACCGTCACCGCCCGCGCCATCGCCGGCGACGCCAGCGCCCGCTACGACGCCATCCCCAGCCTCTTCAGCCAGCAAGGAGACATGCGCATCGAGCTCCTCGGCGTCCCCGAGCGCATCGAGCAGGTGATGCTCCGCGGGCGACCCTGGATCCCCGACTGCACCGCCTTCTACCTCCACCGAGGTTGCATCGTTGCCGCCGTCGTCTTCAACCGCGACGGCGACGTCGATCCCGTGCGCGAGCTCGTGCGCCGGGGCGCGCGGGTCCACCCGCGGGTCCTTCTCGACGACGAGATCCCGCTGGGCAAGGTGCTTGCTGAACACCTCTGAGCGGCAAACAAAGACAAGGCGGGACCGAAGCCCCGCCCTGTCTCAAGTCGTCAAGACGTTGTTCGCGCTACCAGTCGCGACCACCACGCCCGCCGCCGTAGCCGCCGCCGCCGCCGTAGCCGCCGCCGCCGTAGCCGCCGCCGCCGCCGCCGTAGCCGCCACGACCGCCCCCGCCACCGTAGCCACCGCGACCACCGCCGCCGCCGCGACGCTTGTCCTGCGCCTCATTGACCCGCAGGGTCCGCCCATCGAGCTTCTCACCGTCCATCGCCTCAATCGCCTGCTGACCCGCAGCTTCATCAGCGAAGGTGACGAACCCGAAGCCGCGGGAGCGGCCGGTCTCACGGTCGGTGATCACCTTTGCTTCGGTGACCTCACCAAAGCGCTCAAAGGCCTCCTGAAGGCCAGCATCGTTCGTGGCCCAGGCCAACCCACCGACAAACAACTTCTTCGGCATCTCTATCTCACACTCAACCACGGTCCGACATCGCCGGACCCTCGTAAGGGCGATTCTTGGCGCCCTCATCCACGGGTGATCGAAGTAACCACCCCTCAATGCCCACGATGTGAAGCACGATTCGACGCGAATTGCACGCCACGCGCCAACAATTCTCGGCGCCCCCTGCGCGCGGCCTAGCAGTCGGCGTGCGCTTCGTCGCGGTCGACGCCGCCGCGGCCGCCCTCACACCACCGTCACCTCGCCCAGCCGCGGCCCCCACAGCGCCATCGCCGCGATCAGACCCACCCTCGACGTCTCCAACGTGTGGGTGATCGCCGGCGCTGGTGGCACTCCCGTCGGCGCCAAGCCCCACGGGCGCGCTCAACGACGATCCGCGCGGCGTGGGCGACGACGACGCCAGCACCGCGAGCGGAGGCCCCGCCGCGGCGATGAGCTTGCCGGGCGCGCCCGACGACGGCTCAGGTGCTGGCGCGCGCCTCGCCGCGGGCTCCCGCCGGGCCTGGCGCCACGGCGCGGCCGCGCTACCGTCGGCCGTGGAGGAAGTCCAAGTACTCGTTGACGTTTTCAGGGCTTCCCATCGCCACGGGGACGCGCTGGTGCAGGTCCGTGGGCTCGAGGTCGAGCAGGCTCTCATCGCCGGTCGTCGCGATGCCTCCGGCCTTCTCGACGATGTAGCCCATCGGCGAGGCCTCGTAGAGCAGGCGCAGCTTGCCCTCGCCGTGGACCTTGTCGTCCTTGAAGGTCCGCGGGTACAGGAAGACGCCGCCGTAGAGCAGGGTGCGGTGGACGTCGGCGATCATCGAGCCGATGTAGCGGCTCTTGTAGCTGCCGGACGCGGGGTCCTTGATGAAGTCCACGTAGCGGCGGGTGTTGTCGTCCCACCAGGCGTGGTTGCCCTCGTTGACACTGTAGATGTTGCCGCGCCTCGGGATCCTGATGTGAGGGTGGGACAGCAGGAACTCGCCCACCTCGGGATCGAGGGTGAAGCCGTCGACCTGGTTGCCCATGGACAGCACCAGCATCGTGCTGGAGCCGTAGATCACGTAGCCGGCGGCGACCATGTCGTGGCCGGCCTGGAGCACATCCTCGGCGGTGCCGTCGGTGCCCTCTGCGGTCTTGCGGCGGTGGATCGCAAAGATCGTCCCCACCGACACGTTGACATCGATGTTGGAGCTGCCGTCCAGGGGGTCGTAGGACAGGACGTACTTGCCCTTCGGGTAGCGCGCGGGGATCGGGATGATGTCGGGCTCCTCCTCGCTGGCCATGCAGCAGAGGTGCCCGCCGTGGTCCATCATCCGGAAGATGTGGTCTTGGGCGATCCGATCGAGCTTCGTGACCACGTCGCCCGACTCGTTCTCCTCGCCCGCGAGGCCGATGACGTCGAGCAGGCCCGCCTTTCGGACCTTGGCCGCGATCTGCTTGAAGGCGAGGGTCAGGTCCCACAGCAGACCGGTGAGATCGCCGGTGGCTTCGGGGTGCGCGGCCTGGGTGCCGATGAGGTAGCGCTGCACGCTGATGACTTTCGGCATGAGGGACTCCTGTAGTGTCTGTGAAAGCGGCTCACACCTGCATACCACCACGGCCTCCCCATGCAAGGCCGGCGCATACGCACAGCGTCGGCGCGCCGCGCGCGGCCTGCCTGCACAGCTTCGGCGCCGAGCGCCCATATAAGAGGTAGAGGCCGCGTTTGACCGCCGGCCGCGCCGTGACAGACACTCCCCGGGCCGATGACCACTACGCACACGGGCTTCCACGTTCACCGATCCAACCGCGTCGAGCGCCTCGTCGACGCGCTGGCCGCGCTCCCCGCGCCGACGGACCCCTTCGCGCCCGAGGTCATCGCCCTGCAGAGCCGCGGCATGGGGCGCTGGCTGGAGATGCGCCTGGCCGACGACCGCGGCATCATCGCCAACGCCCGCTTCACCTCGCCGGACGACCTCGTGGCCGAGGCCGTCGCCCGCGCCCTGGGGGACGACCCCAACCGCCCCGATCCCTGGTCCCCAGGCCGCCTGCGCTGGCACGTCCTCGCCGCCATCCCGCGGCTGCTCGAGGCCCCCGCCTTCAAGCCCCTGAAGCACTACCTCGACCTCGCCGGCGGCGATCCGCGCGACCGGCGCCGCGTCGTGCTCGCCGGCCGCGTCGCCGAGGTCTTCCACCGCTACACCATCTACCGCCCCGAGCTCGTCGCCCGCTGGGAGGCCGGCGACGACGCAGGCGCCACCTGGCAGCCCGCCCTGTGGCGCGCCTTGAGCGACCACCTCGGCCCCCACCTCGGCCACCGGGTCGCCGCCTTCCACCAAGCCCTGGCCACCCACGGCGCCGAGGCCCTGACCGGCTTCCCCGACCGCGTCGCCATCTTCGGCGTCAACACGCTGCCGCCTCAGCACCTCGGCGTCCTGCGCGCGGTCGCCCGCCACCGCGAGGTCCACCTGATGGTGCTCACCGCCTCCCCGGACGGCTGGAGCCAGGTACGCCAGGGGCTCCTCGATGGCTCGAATCCACGGTTCAGAAACCGCCTGCTGTCCTCCTTCGATCGCCTCTCGGCGGACCTCCAGCGGCTCCTCGAGGCGCCGGACGCCCCGGGCGCCGCCGTGACCCTCCACGACGCCTTCGAGCCCCCGAAGCTCAAGCCGCACACGGCCCTCGGCGTCCTCCACTCGGACATCTTTCACCTGCGCGACCGCGGCGCCCCCAGCCACCAGCGCGACCTCGAGCGGCGCCCGCCGCCGCACACCATCAGCGACCACGACCGCTCCCTGCGCGTCCACATCTGTCACGGCGCCATGCGCCAGGTCGAGGTGCTGCGCGACGAGCTCCTCGCCCTCCTCGAGCAAGAGCGGACCCTTCAGCCCCGCGACATCTGCGTGATGACGCCGGACATCGAGACCTACGCCCCCCTCATCCAGGCGGTCTTCGCCGACGGCGACGTCAGCAGCGGTGAGCGGGGTTTCCCGGCGCTGCACCAGATCCATGACCTGTCGCTCTACCGCTCCAACCCCTGGGCCGAGGCCTTCCTGCGCATCCTCGACCTCGCCTCCGGGCGCCTCAAGGCCTCTGAGGTCATCGAGCTCTTGGCCATGCCCCCGGCGGCCGCCGTCGCCGGCGTCGAACCCGACGACCTGCAGCAGGTGCGCCGCTGGCTCCGCGACAGCGGCGTCCGCTGGGGGCGCGACGCCGCCCACCGGGCCGACCACGGCCAGCCCCGGGACGGCCACCACACGTGGCGCTTCGGCTTCGACCGCCTGCTCCTCGGCCACGCGATGAGCAACGACGGCTTCGACCGCTTCGCCCGCGTCTCCCCCTACGACGACATCGAGGGCAAGGCGGCCCTCACCCTGGGGCGGGTCGTCGACTACCTCGAACGCCTCTTCGACTTCCTCGACGCCCTGCGCACGCGCAGAACCCTGGCCGAGTGGCGCGACACCCTGTCGACCCTGCTCGACGAGCTGCTCATCGCCGGCGACGACGACGCCGAGGCCCGTGCCCAGCCCATCCGCGAGGAGATCTCCAAGCTCATCGAGCTGTCCCAGGACGCGGCCTTCGGCGAGCCCCTCGGCCTCGAGGCCGTCCGCGCCTTGCTCGACGCCCCCTTCAAGGCCCGCCGCTCCACCATCGCCTTCCTCTCCGGCGGGCTGACCTTCTGCACCATGGTCCCGATGCGGAACATCCCCTTCCGCGTCATCTGCCTCCTCGGCATGGACGACGGCAGCTTCCCGCGCGGCGTCCACGGCCTCGGCTTCGACCTGACCCAGCAAGGCGTCCCCGCGGCCGGCGACCGCGCCCCGCGCGACGACGACCGCCAGGTCTTCCTCGAGACCCTGCTGTCCGCCCGCGACCACCTCATCATCACCTACGCCGGCCGCAGCCTCGTCGACAACAAGCAGCTCGAGCCCTGCGGCCCCGTCGCCGAGCTCGTCGCGGTCCTCGAGCGGGGCTTCCGGGGCGCCCCCTGGCGCTTCGAGCACCCCCTGTCGCCGTTTTCGCCGGCCAACTTCACCGCGGGCTCGGCCGCCAACCGCGGCCAGCCCTGGAGCTACGACGCCCGCTACCTCGAGGGCGCCAAGCTCCTCGTCGGCGGGCGCGCGGACACGCCGGCCTTCATCCTCGCCGAGGCCCCGCTACCGCCCCAGCCGCCCGTCGCTGTGGACCTGTCGACCCTGGTGGCCTTCTTCAACAACCCCGCCAAGGCCTTCTTCAAGGACCGCCTCGGGGTCAGCTTCGCCGACGTCGACGACCGGCAGCCCGACCAAGCGCCGCTGGAGCTCGACGGCCTCGGGCGCTGGGCGGTCGGGCGCGACCTCATCCGCTGGCGCCTCGCCGGCGCCTCCGAGGAGGAGAGCCGCGACGCGGTGCTCGCCGACGGGCGCTTGCCCCCGGGCCGGCTGGCCGAGGTGGCCGTCGCCGACACCCAGCGCCGCGCCGACAAGATCTACGAGCAGCTCGAGCTGCGCCGCCGCGGCGAGCTGCGCGCCGTCAGCCTCGACGTCGAGGTGGCGGGGGTGCGCCTCACCGGCCGCGTCGAGGACGTCGACGACGTGGGCCGCCTGGCCTTCCACCCCACCGCCGCCCGCGCCAAGCAGCTCGTCGAGCACTGGATCCTGCACCTGGCGCTCACGCTCAGCGACCACGGCGAGGGATCGAGCCGCCTGGTCGCCGGCGACGGCGTCCACCAGCTCACCCGCTGCGCCCCAACCTACGCCCACGAGCGCCTCGCCGCCCTCATCCAGCTCTACCAGCAGGGGCTCACCCGCCCCCTGCCCTTCGCCCCGATGACCTCCAAGGCCTACTTCGACCAGCTCGAGCGCGGGAAGCCGCCGCGCCTGGCGAAGTATAAGGCGCTCTACGCCTGGCGCGGCGACTTCAACCGCTTCCCCGAGGTCGACGACCCCCACGCGCGGCGGGCCTGGGGCGAGCGCGACCTGTTCGAGGACCCGCGCTTCGACGAGATCACCCGCGAGGTCTTCGGCCCCATGGCGCGCTTGTTGCGCAAGGAGCGGATCCGGTGACGACGCCGAGCCCGCTGCCGGGCGCCGCCACCACCGAGCGCGCGCCCTTCGACCTGACCGCCCCCTTGGTCCGGGGCGGCATGCTCCTCGAGGCCAGCGCCGGCACCGGCAAGACCTACAGCATCGCCAGCCTCGTGGTGCGCCTGGTGGCCGAAGAGGGCGTCCCCATCGACCAGATCCTGACGGTGACCTTCACCAACGCCGCCACCGCCGAGCTCCGCGAGCGCGTCCGCCGCCGCCTGACCCGGACCCTCGAGGCCGTCGAGGCGTCGCGCGAGGAGCAGCTGACGCTCTTCGACGACGGCAAGAGCGTCTGGAGCGGCGACCGCCTGCTCGACCACATCATCCGCCACGCCCACGGCAGCCAGGAGATGGCCAACGTCCTCGGACGCCTGCGGACGGCCATCGAGAGCTTCGATCGCGCCCAGATCTCCACCATCCACGGCTTCTGCCAGCGGATGCTCCAGCAGAACGCCCTGGCCAGCGGCGCCTCCTTCGAGACCAACCTCGTCGACAGCGAGAAGGCCGTCATCCGCGAGGTCGTCGAGGACTTCTGGCTCAAGGAGCTCTTCCACGCCGACAAGCCCGTGCTCGCGGCCCTCGAGCCCCTGGGCCTGGACCTGAAGACCGCCACCGCCCTGGGCGAGCTGGCCGCCAGCCACCCGGACGCCCCGGTGGTCCCCCCCGATCCCGGGGTCGACGCGCCGCCGCCCCTGCCGCGCCTCGCCGAGGCTCAGGGGCGCCTCGCCGAGGCCTGGCGCGCGGGCTGGCGGTCGGCCAGCGACGCCCTGGAGACGGCCCTGTCGCGCGGCGCCCTGGACCCTAGAGGGTACAGCAAGGCCAAGCTCAAGGACGGCAAGGACGCCCTTTGGAGGCTGCTCGACGGCAGCATCGCCCGCGTGCACATGAACGCCGCCCGCGTCTTCGACGCCGCCTTCATCCGCCGCTGCACCCCAGCGGGCGGGATCCCGCCCACGAGCCACGTCTACGACTGCGTCAAGGACCTGCGCGACGCCTACAAGGAAGAGGTCAAGGGCGCCCTCGACTTCGCCCTGTCCTTCCGCCACCGCCTGATCACCCGCGTCCGCGCCGAGGTCGTCCGCCGCCGCGAGGAGCGCGCCGAGCGCTCCTACGACGATCTCCTGCGGATCCTGCGCGACGCCCTCGACCCCCAGCGCTCGGAGACCGCGGCCCTGCTCGCCAACACCATCCGCAGCCAGTACCGCGCGGTCCTCATCGACGAGTTCCAGGACACCGACCCCGTCCAGTGGGCCATCTTCAAGCAGGTCTTCCTCGACCAGGACGACCACTGGCTGTACCTCATCGGCGACCCCAAGCAGGCCATCTACCGCTTCCGGGGCGCGGACATCCACACCTACATCGCCGTCCAGGAGCACTTCGACGCCCGCGGCCGCGTGCGCACCCTGGCGACCAGCTACCGCTCGGACGAGCGCCTCGTGCGCGCCCAGAACGCGCTCTTCGGCTGGCGCGATGGCCCCTTCGCCAACCGCGCCATCGCCTATGAGCCCGTGGGGCACACCCACGACAACGACCGCTTCCCCGACGCCGCGGCCGGCGTCCGCGTCCGCTTCGTCGCCCGGCGCCGCAAGCGCCGCACCATCGACACCGACTGGCGCAACCGCGACCTGCCCAAGCGCGTCGCCCGCGACATCGCCAAGACCCTCCACGGCAAGGCCCGCCTCCGCGAGGCGCAGACCGGCCCCGACGGCAAGCCCAGCGTCACCACGCGGGCCGTCGCGCCCCGCGACTGCGCGGTCCTCGTCCGCACCAACCCCCAGGCCCGCGACATCCAGTCGGCCCTGCGCGAGTACGGCATCCCCAGCGTCCTGCACGGCCCCGACAGCGTCTTCGACACCGACGAGGCCGCGGAGCTCGAGCGCCTGTTGGCCGCCATCCTCGAGCCCTCGCGCACGACGCTGGCCCGCACCGCCCTCGCCACCGAGCTGATGGGCCAGGACGCCGCCGCCATCGACCGCCTCGACGGCACCCCCGAGGCCTGGGAGGCCTGGGTCGGTGAGCTGCGCGCCTGGCAGCGCATGTGGAGCGAGCACAGCTTCGTCCACATGTTCAGAGACCTCGTCGCCGGCCCCATCACCCACGTCCTCGGCTGGAAAGACGGCGAACGCCGCATGGCCAACCTCCTGCACCTCGGCGAGCTCCTGCACCGGGCCGCCGTCGAGGAGGAGCTGCAGCCCGCGGGGCTGGTCGACTGGCTGCGCCTGGCCCGACGCGGCGCCGCCGATGGCGAGGACGCCCAGCAGCTGCGCCTCGAGAGCGACGCCGACGCCGTCGAGGTCGTCACCATCCACAAGAGCAAGGGCCTCGAGTACCCCCTGGTCTGGTGCCCCTACCTGTTCCGTCCCGAGAAGGAATACAGAGGCCACAAGCACCAGGTCTTTCACGACCCCGACGACGGCGACCGCGAGAAGATCGACATCGGCCCGGACTTCAAGCAGTGGGCCGACCACGCCCACCAGGTCGGCTACGAGCTGTCCGCCGAGGGGCTGCGACTTCTGTATGTGGCGCTGACCCGGGCGAGCCACCAGTGCACCCTGTGGTGGGGCGGCTTCTACGACGCCGACCGCTCGCCGCTCTGGTACCTGTTCAACCGGGAGGCCGCCGCCACCAGCGCCGACGACCTCGACGAGGCCATGGGAGGAAAGCTCGCCGAATGGGACGACAGCCGGCTGGTCGAGCGGGTCGAGGCGCTGGTGGCGCGCTCGGGGGGTGCCGTCGCCCTCGAGCACGAGCTGAGCGACAACGCCGAGGTCCCCCCCTGGCAGCCCGCGACCCCCGAGGCGGCCGGGCTGTCGGCCCGCGCCTACCGCCGCAGCGCCGAGCTCGAGGACACGTGGCGGCGCACGAGCTTCAGCGGCCTGACCCGCGACGTCCCCTTCGTCCCTGAGGCCGCCCAGTCCGCCGCCGACGAGGTCACCCCCGAGGACGACGGCGCCTGGCTGCTCGCCGCCGATGACGACAGCGCCAAGATCCCCTGGGCCGACCTCCCCAAGGGCCGCGGCACCGGCAACTTCCTCCACAAGGTCTTGGAGCTGGCGGACTTCCAGTGGCCGCGCGCGCCGATGCGGGCGCTGGTCGCCGAGCAGCTGCCGGTCTTCGGCCTCGACGGCGAGGTGTGGGCTGACCGGGTCACCGACGGGCTCCTCGACGCCCTGCACGCGCCGCTGGGGCGGGCCGAGGGCCCGGCGACCCTGAGCGCGCTGACCCTCGCCCAGCGCTTCAACGAGCTCGACTTCACCTTTCCCCTCGCGGGCGGCAGCGCGATCCGCGGCGGCGAGGCCCTCGACCCCGCCGGCCTCGCGCGGGTCTTCGCCTCGGTGGCCGCCGACCACCCCCACGCCAACGACTGGGTCGAGCGCCTCGAGGCCCTGACCTTCGCCCCGGCGCGGGGCTTCTTGACGGGCTCCATCGACCTGACCTTCCGCGACGCCCAGGGCCGCTGGTACCTGGCCGACTACAAGTCCAACCACCTCGGCGAGACCGTGGCCGACTACGGCCCCGAAGGGGTCGCCCACGCGATCTCCCACCACCACTACTTCCTGCAGTACCACCTCTACACGGTGGGGCTGTGGCGCTATCTCTCGTGGCGGATCCCGGGCTTCGACTATGAGCGGGACTTCGGGGGCGTCTACTACCTCTTCCTGCGCGGCATGTCCGCCGGCCACCCGCCGGGCACCGGCGTCTACTACGACCGCCCGGCGCTGCCCCTGGTCGCGGCCCTCGCCGCCCGCCTCGACGGGGAGCGACGCTGATGGCGACCCCGACCGACGCGCTGACGCCCTTCGCCGAGGCCGGCGTCCTCGATCCCCTCGCCGTCCAGTTCGCCCGCGCCATGGCGCGCCTCGTCGACGACGCCTCGGATCTGGTGCTGCTGGGCGCCGCCGCGGCCAGCGCCGCCGTGGCCCGCGGGCACGTCTGCTGCGATCTCGCTCGGGCCCAGCCGCTGCTGGCGCCCCAGGAGGAGCTCGCCAAGGGAGGCGTCGACCCCGAGGACCTCGCGTGGCCCGACCCCGCCGCCTGGCGCGACGCGCTCGCCGACAGCGCGCTCGTCTCCGACGGGGCAGGCGCCAAGCGCCCCCTCGTCCTCGAAGGCCGCCGCGTGTACCTGCACCGCTACTGGAGCTACGAGCGGCGCCTGGCTCGGGCCCTGCGCGCCCGGGCCTGCGAGCGGGCCCGCGACGTCGACGGCGACGTGCTCAGCGCCTCCCTCGACCGGCTCTTTCCGCCGCGCGCGCCCGGGGCGCCGCCGGATCTGCAGCGGGCAGCCGCGGCGATCGCCGTGGCCCGACGGCTCGCGATCATCACCGGCGGGCCCGGCACCGGCAAGACGTCGACGGTGGTCCGGGTGCTCGCCGCGCTCCTCGAGCAGGATCGTGGGCTGCGGGTGATCCTGGTGGCCCCCACGGGCAAGGCCGCGGCGCGGATGAGCGAGTCCATCCGCGACGCCAAGGCGGTGCGCGAGGGTTCGGACCGCAACCTCGACGTCAGCGACGCCGTCCGCGCCCTCATCCCCGAGGAGGCCGGCACCATCCACCGCGCCCTGGGCTACCGGTACGGCACGCCCACGCGCTTTCGCCACCGCGCCGACCACCCCCTGCCGGCCGACGTGGTCGTGGCCGACGAGGCCTCGATGGTGGATCTGGCGCTGATGACCAAGCTGGTCGAGGCCGTCCGCCCCAGCGCGCGCCTCATCCTGCTCGGTGACAAGGACCAGCTCGCCAGCGTCGAGGCGGGCAACGTCCTCGGCGAGCTCTGCGACGCCGCCGCCCTGGCGCCCTGCCGGATCGAGCTCGTCGACAGCCACCGCTTCGGCCGGGACAGCGGCATCGCGGCCCTGGCGCGGGCCATCAACGACGGCGACGGCGACGGCGCGATGGCCCTGCTGCGGGACCCGGCGGTGGCGGACATCGCCCTCGTCGAGCCGCCGGCGACGGGGCTCATCGAGCTCGACGCCATCGCGCGCCCCCTGATCGAGCCGGCCTTCGTCGACCTGGTCGCCCACCGCGGCGACCCGCGCGAGGCCCTGCAGGCCCTGGGCACCTTCCAGGTCCTGTGCGCGCACCGGCGCGGGCGCTTCGGCGCCGACGCGGTCAACGCGGCGGCCGAGCGTTGGCTGGCCGAGGCCGGCGCCATCCCGCGGGCGGACGACCCCACTTACGAGGGCCGACCGCTGATGGTCACCACCAACGACTACCAGCTGCAGCTCTTCAACGGAGACACGGGGGTCGTCATGCGCGACCCCGAGGACGGCCGCCTGCGGGTGTGGTTCCACGACCCGCGCAAGCGCGGCGGCGACGCCGTCCGCAAGCTCGTCCCGGCCCAGCTGCCGCCCCACGAGACCTTCTACGCGACGACGGTCCACAAGGGCCAAGGCTCGGGCTACGACCGGGTGGTGGTGATCCTGCCGCCGGAGGCCTCGCCGATCCTCACCCGCGCCCTGCTCTACACCGCGGTCACTCGGGCCAAGCGGCACGTCACCCTCATCAGCCCCGAGGCGATCATCCGCCACGCCGTCGCCACGCCCATCGAGCGCGCCTCGGGCCTCGAGGGGCAGCTGAGCGGGCAGGCGCCGGGCAGACCCGCGTAGCGGGCCCAACGAATCATTGGTATCTGGTGGTGTGGCCGAGCGCTCACCACGTCGCTTCGCCGAGTCCTTCGGGCTGGGCACCTCCATCGCCAACCTCGCCGCCGACGCGGAGCGCAAGCAGCGCTACATCCGCCTGGTCCGCGCCTGGATGCTGATGCTCATCGTCCTGGCCGTCGGCACCTGGGGCTACTGGCACATGACCGATCGCGCCCACAGCCTGATCCAGTGCCTGTACATGACGGTGATCACGATCTCCACGGTCGGCTTCCAAGAGGTCATCCACGTCGACACCGACGCGCTGAAGCTCTTCACGATGGGGATCATCCTGTTCGGGGGCGCGTCCATCGCCTACTTCCTGACGGCCATCGCGGCCGTCATCGTCGAGGGCGATCTGCTCTACCGCTTCTGGCGACGGCGCCTGCTGACCAAGCTCGAGGGGCAGCGCGACCACCTCATCGTCTGCGGGCTGGGGCTGATGGGGCGCGAGGTCTTCGGCGAGCTGCGCGACAGCGGGGTCACCACCGTCGGGGTCGACGTCGACGCCGAGCGCGCCGAGCTCCTCGTCGCCTCCCACGGCGCCGACGTCTTGTTCGTCATCGGCGACGCCTTCGAGGAGGAGACGCTCCTGACGGCGGGCCTCGAGCGGGCGCGGGGCCTCGTGGCGGCCTTCGGCGCCGACCGCGACAACCTGCTCCTGTGCGTGACCGCCAAGCAGATCAACCCCGACCTGCGCGTCATCGTCCGCCTCAACCACCCGGAAAACGCCGAGCTCTTCGACGACGTCGACGTCGCCGCCATGGTGCACCCGGCGACGCTCAGCGGCACGCGCCTGGCCAACGAGGCCCTGCGCCCCGAGCTCGTCGCCTTCGTCGACACGCTCCTGTCCCCCGAGGCCTTCCAGCATCAGATCGAGGAGGTCGTCATCCCCGCCGACTCGCCGGTGGCCGGCGAGACCCTGGGCGCCGCGGCGATCGTCGAGCGGAGCGAGGCGCTGGTCATCGGGCACCGGGCGCCGGGCGACGACGCGTACTGCTACCAGCCGACGGCCGAGCGCGAGCTGCTCGTGGGCAGCGCGCTGTTGGTCCTCGGCAGCCGCCGGAACCGGCGCCGGCTGCGCCGCCTGATCCTGCCGCGCAGAGGTCCCTGGGAGCGCCTCAAGCGACGCGACGCCGCGGGGCGCCGATGAGCGATCGCCGCACCCTCATCGTGGCGGGTCACGGCGACGTCGGCGCCGAGGTCGTCCGCGAGGCCCGCCGCCTCGGCGTGGAGGTCACGGTCATCGAGCGCCAGGCCGACCGCGTCGCCGACCTCGTCCGCCGCGGCGACCCGGGCGTGCGGATCATCCTCCGAGACGCCCTCGACCGCGAGGCCCTCTTCGAGGCGGGGATCGACCGGGCCGACGCCTTCGTCACGACGCTCGCGGCCCTGCGCGACAACCTCTTTCTGTGCGTGCTGGCCCGTCACGCGAGCCCGGAGCTCCGCATCGTGAGCCGCGCCGACGACATCGCCGACGCGCGCAAATTTCGGGGCGTCGTCGGCGCGACCGTCGTCAACCCGGCGCGCATCGGGGGGATTCGCCTGACGCGCTTGATGATCCTGCCGGAGCTGGCCGACTTCACCGACGCCATGCGCTCTTCGGCGGGTCACACCGAGCTCATTCGGGCCATCCCCATCGTCAAGCGCGCGCCGCTGGCCGGGCGGCGCCTGGGGGAAGCCCACCTCCAGAGCCGCACGGGCTGCGTGGTCCTGGGGCTGCGAGTGGGCAAGGGCAGCAGCTTCCGCTACCACCCCTCGCACCGCCAGCGCCTCAAGCCCGGCGGGGCCGTGCTGGCCTTGGGGCGGCGCGAGCGGCTCGCCGAGCTCGCCGAGCTGCTCTCGACCCCCACCGACGCGTCGGCATCCGGTACGCCGCGCGGCGCGCCCGTGCCCTGATCCCGCTCCGACGCGCGGGCCGCCGCGCCGGGTCCCCACTTCGGCCTCGGCCCGGCTCGCCGCCTCCACGATCCCTGCCCTTGACACGTCGGGACCAAAGGACCGCCGGATCCGCAGGTGCCGCGGGCGCGCGCTCCTTGCGTCGACCCGCGACCCATCAGAGGCTGACGCGGACCTCGCCCGTCAGATCCTCGAACATGCGCTCGAGGCCCTGGGCCCCACGGAAGCCGACCTGCTGCTGCTGGACCTCACCGCCGCTGAAGCCCAGGACCGTCGGGATGCCGCGGATGCCATAGGCCTCGGCGAGGGCCTTCTCGTCGTCGACGTTGACTTTGACGACCTTGACGCGGCCATCGTACCTGACCGCGAGGTCCTCGAGGACCGGGCCGATCATGCGGCAGGGCGCGCACCAGGGCGCCCAGAAATCGACGACCACCGGCAGGTCGCTGTTGAGGACATCGGACTCGAAGGACTTGCTGGTCGCCTGGGTGGGCTTCGCCATGGTGCGGTCTCCAAATGACGTGGTTTGACCGAGGGGCTGCGGGGTGTACCGAGCCGCGCTCAACCCTTGGAGCCCGCACGTGGGGAATGTGTGACCGGAGACGGGGCCCCGCCTACGCGCCCCACTCCTCGAGGCGGGGGCGCAGCCTGGCACGGACGCGGCTGAGGCGCTTGCGGACCGCCGCGGGCGACAGCTCCAGGGCCTCGGCGATCTCGGGCGCGCGCCAGTCCTCGGCCTCGGCGAGCAGCAGGATCGCTCGGTCGACGGGGGACAGCTCCGCCATCGCCTCGCCCAGCGCCTGCATCAGCTCGCCTCGACGCGTGAGGTCCTCGGGGTCGGCGGTGGCGGCGGCCAGCGGGCGATCGGCGACGTCGTCGTGGAGGTTCGGGTCGTTCTTGCGGCCGCGGGTCATGCGCCGGCAGGCGTTGGTGACCAGGCGGACGAGCCAGCCCTCGGGCGAGCCGTCGCCGCGAAAGCCCGTCATGTGTTTGCCAGCCGCCAGGAGCGCGTCCTGGACGGCGTCCTGGGCGTCGGCCTCGTCGCGACAGTGGCGCCGCCCGACCGCGATGAGGCGCTCGCCGTAGCACCGCGTGATCCGGTCGAGCGCGTGGAGGTCGCCGGCCTTCATCTCGTCGGCGAGGGCCGCTGGATCGCAGAGGTAGGGGTCTTTCGCCATGTCTAGAGCCGCTCGCATGTCGTTCGGCCCGCGCGTGGTCGCGCGGCAACTAAGTAATCAACTACCTTCAGGGCCACGGGGGCGCGGCGCGGCGGCGCGCAGGTCCCCTGCATCACCTGACCGCCCACGAGCTCGAGGTCCCACATCTTCCGCTCTCATCCACCAAAGGCCGGGAGGCTTTCAAAGGCCGGGAGGCTTTCACGGCCCACTGCGCAACTCAAGGATCCGCCGGCGGCCCCGGCGGGGCCTGGGTCTGCTCGGCCTCGCGCTCGCCGTGCTCCCAGGCGCCGCTGATGAGGGCCGTGAGCTCCTCGACGCTGAGGCTCTGGCCGGCGCCCGCCCCCGACAGGAGCGCGTCCGCCAGGGCCCGCTTGTCGGCGTGCAGGGCCATGATGCCCTCCTCGACGGTGCCTTGGGAGATCAGGCGGAGCACCGTCACGGGCTTGTCCTGGCCGATGCGGTGGGCCCGATCGGTGGCCTGATCTTCGACCGCCGGATTCCACCACGGGTCGAGGTGGATGACGTAGTCGGCCGCGGTCAGGTTCAGGCCCGTGCCGCCGGCCTTCAAGGACAGCAGGAAGACGTCGGCCCCGCCCTGTTGGAAGGCGTCGATCTCCTCGCGCCGCCTCGCCTCGGGGGTGCTCCCGTCCAGGTAGCGGTAGCTGACGCCGTCGGCCTCGAAGGCCTCGCGCACCAGCGCCAGGAGCGAGACGAACTGGCTGAAGACGAGCACCCGGTGCCCCTCGTCGCGGAGCTCGCTGACCAGCTCACGCAGGACGGCGAGCTTTGACGAGGCCACCGCGCTCCGAGGGTCGACGAGCCGCGGGTGGCACGCCAGCTGACGCAGCCGGGTCAGCGCCTGCAGGGCCAGGAAGCGGCGCTGATTGGAGGCGACGCCCTCGGCCCCGGCGAGGGCCGAAGCGGCCGCGGCGCGCAGCTCCTCGTACAGGTGGCGCTCGGCGCCGCTGAGCTCGACGCCGACCTCGACCTCGGTCCGCGGCGGGAGCTCGCGCGCGACCTCAGACTTGAGGCGGCGGAGCACGAAGGGGCGGATGATCCCGGCCAGCCCCTGGCGCGCCTCGGCGCTGCGGTCGCGCTCGATCGGCAGGGCGAAGGCGCGCCGGAAGTCCGCCGACGACCCCAACAAGCCAGGCGCGATCGCCCTGAAGAGGCTCCACACCTCGCCAGAGCGGTTCTCGACCGGCGTGCCCGTGAGCGCCAGCACGAACTCCGCGGCGAGGGCAAAGGCCGACCGCGCGCGCCGGGTGGCGGGGTTCTTGATGGCCTGCGCCTCGTCAAGGACCACCGTCGCCCAGCGGTGCGCGCCGAGCTGCTCGCCGTAGCGGGCGAGGAGATCGTAGCTGGTCACGACGACCTCGCCGGGCCCGAGGGTCCCCTCGAGCAGCTCGAGGTGGTGGCGCCCGCGGAAAGAAGACAGGGTGAGGGACGGCGCGAAGCGCGCCGCCTCGCGGCGCCAGTTGAACCCGAGGGAGGTCGGCGCGACGACCAGCTGTGGCCCGACATCGCCCCTGCGCAGCATCAGCCCCAAGGCTTGGACGGTCTTGCCGAGGCCCATGTCGTCGGCCAGGCAGGCCCCGGTCGACCAGTGGGCGATGCGCCCGAGCCACGTCAGGCCGTCGCGCTGATAGGGGCGCAGGGCGGCGGCGAGCCCGTCGGGGACGGGCACCTCGAGGGTGGCCGCCTCCTCGAGCCTGGCGCGGCGCTTGCCCTTGACCTCGCAGACCCGCTCGTACAGCCCGTCGAGGCTGCCGAAGCGGTCGAGGAGCTTGGCGGCGGTCTTGGGCCCGATGCCCGGCACGCCCGGGATGTTGTCGGAGCTGTCTCCCATGAGCGCGAGCAGATCGAGGACCTTGTCCGGTCGGACGCCGAGCTTGCCCTCCACGGCCGCGGCGTCGTAGCGGACGTTCTTCATCGTGTCGAGGAGCACGCAATCGTCGCCGACGAGCTGCATCAGGTCCTTGTCCGAGCTGACGATGACGGTGGTGACGTCCTCGCCCTTGGCGCGGGTGGCCAGGGTCGCGATGACGTCGTCGGCCTCGAAGCCCTCGACCTCGAGGCTCGGGATGTTGAAGGCGCGCAGGACGTCCCGGACCAGCGGCAGCTGCGGCACCAGGTCCTTGGGCTTCGGCGGGCGGTTGGCCTTGTAGTCGGCGTAGAGCGCGCGGCGGAAGCTCGGCCCGGGGGGATCGAAGACGACCGCGAGATAGTCGGGCTGCTCGTCCTCGACGAGGCGCACCACCATCTGGGTGAAGCCGTAGATGGCGTTGGTCGCAAAGCCCTCGCTCGTGGTGAGGCTGCGGATGGCGTAGAAGGCGCGGAAGACGTAGCCGGAGCCGTCCACCAGGTACAGGGTCTTGCGGCGCTTGTGTCGTGCGGCGGCCATGGGTCTATCCCGGTCGTGACTTGGTCGGGCGGCAGGCCACCGCCTCGTCAGCGGTGTCGGCGCGCAGCAGGCAGCGCACCTGAGCCGCGTCCCAGGCGTCGACGCAGGCGTCGATGAACCGGCGCTCGAGCTCCGGGTCGGGGTTGCGGCGTCCGACCTCGAGCAGGTGAAGGTAGGCGTCGTGGCAGGGGCCGCGGGGGTCGTCCCCGCAGCCCACGCCGAGCGCGGCGCCCGCGATCGACAGCGACAGGGCGCCCGCGCTCAGGAGCTGGGCCCGGATCACGTCCCCCGGCGCGCCGACCAGGTCTCCCACAGGCGGTCGGCGGCGGCGTGGATGGAGGTGTGGATGCGGTCGATGTCGCCCTGGGACCAGTCGCCGACGTCCGCGCGGAGAAAGGAGGTGAGGTCCTCACGGTTGTCGAAGCGCTCGGTGGGCACGTCCCAGGTTCGCCCGTCGCGCTCGACGCGGATGGTGCCCGGGATCGCGCTCTGTTCGACGAGCCAGGCCATGTCGCACATGCCGTACTCGGTATCGAGGACCGAGTCGGGGGTGCGGTGGAAGAGGATGGAGCCGTCGCCGGCGGCGCCGTGGCCCGCAGCGCGGGCGATGTTCTTGCGGCGGCTCTCCTCGGGGGTGACCCAGATGTAGAGGATCGCGGCGCGGTCGAGGACGTCGGGGTCGAGGAACTTGAGGGAGTCCTTGTAGCCGTAGCCCTCGGCCAGGGGCAGCTCGTCGGTCTTCGGGCCCCCGCGAGCGAACTCGACGACGATGGTCTTGCCGTCGAGGTCGGCCGGGAAGTTGGCGGCCTTGTCGTCGAAGAAGGCCTTGGCCTCGGGCATCAGGGCCTGTTCGAGGCGGGCGCGCAGGGGGGCCGGCATGGTGAGGAACTTGGCGCGGCCGCCGGCGCGGACGCTGGCGGCGTCGAAGCGCTCGAGGAGGCGAGCGGCGGGGTTGTCGGGCCGCTCGGGGACGCCGGCGCGCAGCTCGGCGAAGTCGTCATTGAGCAGCTCGATGAGGCCGCCGAGCTCGGCCGGATCCATGTACGGGCCGTTGCGGCCTTGGTCGTCGGCCCAGTGGTAGACCCGCGGCTGCCCCAGCTTCTCCAAGATCTCGTCGACGATGAGCTGCAGGTGGACGTAGGGGTAGTCGTCGAGCTGCACCGTCGGCCCCATGTGGAAGCTGAGGGGATCTTTGTGTGTCAGGTAGTTGCGGACCTCGGACTTGCCGGAGGCGGGCAGGGCGAGCAGGAAGAGGATGTCGAAGACGTCGGGCATCGGGCACTCCGGGCAGGGGCGCGGCGGCGCCGCCGCGGGCGCCGAGACTAGCGGCTCATGCGGGGCGCGGCAACGAGGTCTTGGGGAGCCCCCGTGTGTTATTGGACGCTATGGCCGAGCCCACCCCAGCGCAGCGCTCGGCCCGCGTCCACGCGATCGCGGGCGGGCTGGGGTTCGACCTCGTGGGCGTCGCCCCGACGAGCGTGCCCCAGGCCTTCGAGCGCTACGCGCGCCAGATGGCGGCGGGCTACGGCGCCGAGATGGGGTGGCTGCACGAGCGCCCACAGCTGCGGCGCGACGTCCGCGCCGTGTGGGCGCGGGCGCGCAGCGTCATCGTCGTCGGTGTCGGCTACGCCTCGCAGGTGCCGGGGTACCTGGCCTCGCCCCCGGCCGCCGATGAGGGCTGGATCGCGCGCTACGCCCAGGGGCGGGACTACCACGCCTACGTCCGCAAGCTCCTGGTGCGCTTCGCCAAGGCCCTGGCGGCCGACCCCCTGCTGGGCGCTGGCGGTGACTCGCGCGATCACCGCGTCTTCACCGACACGGGCCCGGTCCTCGAGAAGGCCTTCGCCCAGGCGGCGGGCCTCGGTTGGATCGGCAAGAACACGCTGCTGATCCATCGCGGCGGAGGGTCCTGGTACCTCCTTGGGGTCGTGCTCACGCCGCTGGCGCTGGCGCCGGACACGCCGGAGACCGATCATTGCGGCGCCTGCCGGCGCTGCCTCGACGTGTGTCCGACCGGCGCCCTCGTGGAGCCCTATGTGCTCGACGCGCGGCGGTGTATCGCGACCTGGACCATCGAGTCGCCCGATCCTGCCGCGGTGATCGACCCCGAGGCTGTCGGCCAGCACGTCTTCGGCTGCGATCTGTGCCAGGAGGTCTGCCCCCACAACCACCGCCCGGCGTCGACATCCCACGCGCCGCTCGCGCCGCGGCCGCAGAACGTCCGCCCCAAGCTCGCCGAGCTGGCCGGTCTCGACGAGGCGGCCTTCAAGGCGCGCTTTCCGAACTCTGCGGTGCGCCGCGTCACCGCGAGCCGGATGAGCGCGGTGGTCGACGCGATCCGAGGTCGCAAGTAGCCGCTACTTGCAGACGTTGTCGTCGCAGCTCTGGCCGCCGGTGCAGTCGTCGTCGGCCTTGCAGACGAAGGGCTCGCAGGATGACGTCGACAGCTTACAGACCTGCTCGCCCGGGCAGTCGAAGTCATCGGCGCAGCCGCCGTCGTCGGAGTCGCAGGCGTGCCCGACGAAGAGCGCCAGCCCCAACACACCGAAGACGACCAGCAGCTTGCGCATCTCGTTGACCTCCGAAGCCCGCCAACCGCGTTGACGCGCCAAAATGGGTAGCATGGTTGGCGACGCGGCGCCAGCGGCGCCCCAGGGCGCGCAGACCTGATCGGTGAAGGGAGAAGCGGTTCTCTCCTCCCTTGGCGTGGTCGTCGTTGCCGAGGGTTTCGCGATCGCGCCATACGTCGCCTCGAGGT
>PDWJ01001526.1_pt1 | contig 28308 bp, 29 predicted proteins | sample 1430881 | NCBI WGS metagenome assembly PDWJ01 (sample SAMN01162460, study PRJNA174530) | Oral metagenome, whole genome shotgun sequencing project. | biome: Marine environment; feature: Marine mammal; material: Swab sample of the gingival sulcus; isolation source: swab sample of gingival sulcus...
ACAAGCTTTGAGTGGTTGACCGAGCAAAATGTTCCATTGGATTTGAATGTTCCTATTTTAATTAACGGAGAGGCATTTACTGTTGAAATGACAAATGGGTCGGGTCGTGTTGCCATGAGTATGTACGATGAATTAGAGATAGACCCGGATGATTGGATTTTGATGCAACAGCCTGAAATTATATTAAGTACAGGTAGTTTTAATGCCGAAGACGGGAGCAGTTCTTTGATGCAAAATTTCCCGAATCCATTTTCGGAAAGTACGCAAATTTTTTACCGTGTTTCTGCTAAGGAAAATGTAAGTATAGTTCTTTTTGATAATTTGGGAAATTTGATCAGTACGTTGGTGAATGGTGTTCATCAACAAGGTACTTATCAGATTGATTTCAAAGCAAATGATTTGGCTGACGGCGTGTATTATTATCGTATGGTTTCGGGAGATAAGATATTTGTTAAAAAGCTTCAAATTATCCATTGATTTTTTTCATAATTTCACGCTAAGGAAGGAAGAAACCTTTTTTAGCGTGTTTATTTGTTGAAAATGTGTTTATTATGAAATCACAAGTTGAAGATTATTTGCTTAGTTTTTTTGAAAGTGTAGGTTTGTCCTCAAACAATTCGGAGGTAATGAAGACTTTATTAATCGTATTGTCAATATTTATGCTTTCGATTATTGCGTTTTATTTTACACGGAGAGTGTTGTTGAATATCATCCATAAATATGCAGAGTCTACAAAGACCAAGTGGGATGATATTTTAATTGCTCGTTCTTTTTTCCGAAGACTGTCTTTGGCGATTCCGGGATTGATTCTTATTTCGTTGTTGCCGTCAACTTTGTCGGGCTATCCTGTTTTGAAAGAAGCGACCATTCGGATTCTAGATTCCTACTTAATTCTTGTTTTATTGTTGGTGTTTGATTCTTTTTTGAGTGCGCTTTATGATATTTACAGCAGATACGAAATCTCAAAAGCAAAGCCTATTCGGTCTTATATTCAGGTAGTTAAAATCTTTTTATATTTCATTGGCGGAATCATAATCATAGCATTTTTAATAGATCAGGATCCAACCAAATTACTTACCGGTTTAGGTGCTATTTCTGCGATTTTAATATTGATTTTTAAAGATTCAATTCTTGGGCTTGTTGGAGGGATTCAATTATCGGCAAATGATATGCTTCGCCCGGGAGATTGGATTGAGATGCCAACCTTTTCGGCTGATGGAGTGGTGATCGATATTTCGTTGACAACCGTGAAAGTTCAAAATTGGAATAAAACCATTTCTACGATTCCTACTTATTCAATGGTAACCAACTCTTTTAAGAACTGGAGAGGAATGGAAGAATCGGGGGGAAGAAGAATAAAGCGATCTATTAATATTGATATGAATACGGTTCGTTTTTGCGATCAGGATATGCTTGAACGATTTAGTAAAATTCAGGTTTTAGAAAAGTATTTGCAAACGACCGAGAAAACTCTCAATGCGTACAATGAAAAGAACCATATTGATGATTCGGTTATGGTAAATGGTCGGCGACAAACTAATTTGGGCGTTTTTAGGGCTTATCTGGAAAATTATTTGAAGGGACATCCCGATGTGCGTTCAGATATGACATTTTTAGTGCGCCATTTGCAACCCGGAGAGAAGGGCTTGCCAATAGAGATATACTTCTTTTCAAAAGTACAGGCATGGGCTGAGTATGAATCAATTCAAGCAGATATATTTGATCATATCTTGGCTGTTTTACCTGAATTTGGCTTACATGTTTTCCAAAATCCGACAGGAATGGATTTTCGAGGAGGATATAATAACAATTAGCCTTTTGGTAAGTGATTATTTTTTAGTTAAGCATGACAACGCAGTCAATGATCACAGTACTGTTTTTAATCTCTCCCGCCTTAAAATATTTGGCGAATTTTTTCAGCCATTTATCCGGTAAAATACCAAGCGTTCCGTCCTTTAACTGTACGTATTTATGTTGGTTAATCACCGCTTTTCTAATATCTTTGAGCGATACTGATTCCTTACCAAACTTAACTTCAATACTGTTTTCGGATTATGGATAGGTTCTTTTGTATGCGTTAAAATTAATTTGTCTTCGTAACGAACGCCCAACTTGAAAACTACAAATTCACCCTCGTAATCAGATAGATAAACCTCTTTCTTTAGTTTTGTGTCTTGAGGTGTTTTTTTTGCTTTTATAATTTTGTTTTTCCGGTACGGTATTGATGGCTATCGAATTTCGTGTGTTTTCGCCTAAGAGGGTCATTATTTATTCTTAATTATTTCATTGGGTCTTGATGCTATATTTCCCGTTGTTTTTTTGTTCAAGTTCATTATTGTCCATCAAATATCGTAAGGCTTCTATCAAGTCGTTCGGATTTTTTTGATTCAGCATTTTTAGAAGTTCATCAAGATCCATGTCTGCGGACTGCAACGATTTTTTGACAGCTTCCGTAAGGTTTTGAAGTTTGCCGGTTTTGTTGAATTTTTTTCGTTTTTCGATGCAGATGTCACAGTTATTACAATCTTCCGAGTTTGTTTCGCCCAAATATTCAAGAAGTTTACGACTTCGGCATTTTCCTTTTTCGTTGATGTAGGAATAAACCGCATCCAGCTTGTTGCGAGCATTTTGCTTTCTAGAAAGATAGTTGTCTTCCGAAATACGGATGTTATTCTCCTCCATTCGGGGAAGGGTGAATGCTAACAAAGGTTTTTTATTTCTTGGAATATAGTCCAAAACTTCCATTTTTTGCATTCTTATTAAAGCTTTAGTAACTTCACTTGAAGGGGTCTTTGCATATTTGGCAATATCGTGTTCCGAAATCTTTACATAATCGTTTAAAAGCCCACTATAAGCCCTCAGCATAACTTTGATGATTTTGTCGTAGCGAGGGTATTCTACTTGAAGTTGGTACAAATCATTTTTATTAATCAGAATATGAACCCTTGATGGTTGATCAATGGCTTCGTTGAGATATAAAAGCCCCTCTTTTTCCAAAAATTTCAAACTGTTGTAGGTACTCAAACTTTGTAGGTTGTAATTGCTACAAAAATGACTTAGATCGAACTCAAAGACACATTCGGCACCACTCCCGACAGGAATTTGATAATAATTTCCTAAGGCAGAATACACTCTTTTGATTTCTGATAGATTTGGGAATTGCAGTTTGAACAACCTTTCTGAATCTAAAATATCATTTTTGTTAAAAAGTAAAACAGCATAAGCACTCTGTTCGTCTCGTCCTGCTCGTCCTGCTTCTTGGAAATAAGCTTCAAGACTGTCAGGGAGATCCATGTGAACAACAAAGCGTACATCAGGTTTGTCAATCCCCATGCCAAAAGCATTGGTTGCTACAATCACCTGATATTTGCCTGTCATCCAATTTTCTTGTACTTGTGTTCGTTGTGTTGTCTCAAGTCCGGCGTGGTAATAACTCGCTTTAATTTTGTTTTGATACAAAAATTTTGCAATTTCTTGTGTTTTTCTTCTGTTTCTCACATATACGATGCCACTTCCTTTAAGGTTGTTGATGATTCTCAATAAGCGACCGAATTTGTTTTGTTCTTCTTGGACAACATAGTTTAGGTTGGGTCTTGAAAAACTTTTTGAGAAAACATTTTCTTGTTTAAATTCAAGTTTGTCCTGAATGTCTTTAACAACTTCGGGTGTGGCTGTAGCCGTGAGCGCAAGGATGGGGAGTTTTGGAAACATTTGCCGTACTTCCGCAATTTTTAGATAAGGAGGTCGGAAATCATATCCCCACTGCGAAATGCAGTGCGCTTCGTCAACGGCAAACATGCTAATTTTCATGCGTTGCATACTTTCTCGAAACGACAACGAACCAAGGCGTTCCGGCGAAACATAAACAAGTTTTGTTTTACCGTAGATGGCATTTGTTAAAGCTAAATCAATTTCGTAGGTTGACATGCCGGAATAGATTGCTACAGCTTGAATACCTCTTTTTTTCAGGTTGCTTACTTGATCTTTCATTAACGAAATAAGAGGAGTTACGACAATGCAAACGCCTTCTTTGTAGAGAGTAGGTACTTGAAAACATATAGATTTACCACCACCGGTTGGCAATAATGCCAAGGTGTCCTTACCCTCAATAACCGATGTGATTATTTCTTCTTGTAAGGGGCGGAAGTTTTTGTAACCCCAAAATTGTTCAAGTATCTCATGCGTATTCATCAGCTACGAAATTAATAATAATCTTAAAATTTTTACCTTTGATTTTGGTTATGAAGATATTTTTGATTGGATACATGGGTGTGGGCAAAACTACCGTAGGTAAAAAGCTTGCTAAATATATTGATTTTGAGTTTGTTGACTTAGATGATTGTTTTGAAAAAGAATATAAAATTGCGATACCTCTTTTTTTTCAAAAATATGGAGAAGCGAATTTTAGAAAACTTGAAAGAAAAGTATTGGAAAAAAATCTGTGTATTGAAAATGTTGTTATTTCTACGGGCGGAGGTTTGCCGTGTTTTTTCGACAATATGGATTTAATGCGAAAGTCAGGTTTGTGTGTTTACATCAAAATGTCAGTATCATCATTGGTGATGCGGTTGAGCAATGCAAAGAAAAAACGACCAATATTGCGTGGTATGGATGAGTATCAGATGCGCGAACATATCGAAAAACAACTTGCGGAACGGGCGTTGTACTACAATCAGGCAGATATCTGCATAAATGGTGTCAGCCTGAATGTTGCGGAACTGGCACAAAAAATAGAACTATTTGACAAAAAAGTGTAAGCTTGTCAATATCTATCCGTTTCGAGTGTGATTCCTGTTAAAAAATATTTATTTTCGCACGGCAAAAATAATAGCATTATGAGTTTATCTATTTTGAGTGCAGTTTCTCCGGTGGATGGTAGGTACAGAAGACATACCGAAAAATTGGGAAACTATTTTTCCGAAGCCGCACTGATTAAGTACAGGCTTCGAGTTGAAATTGAATATTTTATATCTCTTTGTGAGATTCCATTGGATCAGTTAGCTGATTTCGATACAGGTTTATTTCCAAAGTTAAGAGAAATCTACATTAATTTTACGGAGGAAGATGCACAAAAGGTTAAAGATATTGAGAAAGTTACGAATCACGATGTTAAAGCCGTTGAATATTTTATCAAAGAAAGGTTTGATGCACTTGGATTAGAAAAATACAAGGAATTTATTCACTTTGGTTTAACATCGCAGGATGTAAATAATACCTCAGTACCATTGTCGATGAAAGAAGCGCATGAAGATGTTCTTCTACCTTTGATTAAGGAAGTTCGAGATTTGCTTTATGATAAGGCAAAAGAATGGGCAGATGTTCCAATGCTTGCCAAAACACACGGTCAGCCTGCATCGCCGACAGTTCTCGGAAAGGAATTTTATGTGTTTGTTGAACGTTTGAATGTGCAGATGAAGCACTTGGAAGCTGTTCCGTTTGGAGCTAAGTTTGGTGGTGCTACAGGTAATTTCAATGCCCATAATATTGCATTTCCGCAGATAGACTGGGTAGCTTTTGCAAATACTTTCTTGGATGAAAAGTTGGGCTTAGAAAGACAGCAAACGACAACCCAAATTGAACACTACGACAATATGGCTGCATATTTTGATGCCTTAAAACGCATCAACACCATCTTGATTGATATGGATCGAGATGTTTGGTCTTACGTGTCGATGAATTATTTCAAGCAGAAAATCAAAAAAGGAGAGGTGGGCTCATCAGCAATGCCGCATAAAGTGAATCCTATTGATTTTGAAAATTCAGAGGGGAATTTAGGAATTGCAAATGCTCTTTTGGAGCACCTATCTCTCAAATTACCGATTTCAAGGTTGCAGCGCGATCTTACTGATTCAACCGTATCAAGAAATGTTGGAGTACCTGTCGGACATATTGTGATAGCGTTAAATTCCATTATCAAGGGTTTGAACAAACTATTGCTCAATGAGGATAAAATCCGACAAGACTTGGAAGAAAACTGGGCGGTAGTTGCTGAGGCTATTCAAACTGTTTTGCGCCGTGAAAATTATCCGAATCCTTATGAGGCATTGAAAGAACTGACTCGAACAAATGAGGTTATAAATCAAGCATCAATAGCTCGATTTATTGATACACTTGACGTAAATGATGCGTTAAAAGAACAATTAAAGAAAATTACTCCTTGGAATTATACGGGAGTGCCTTTGGTGAAATAATATTTGTTTTTTGAATAAAAAATTGAAAAAGAGTATAAAAAATTAGATATGGATTTAAGCGAAATTTTGTCAATTACAGGAAAATCAGACTTGCATAAGTTGGTTTCTCAAATGAAGAATGGCATTGTTGTGGAGTCGTTGGTGAGTGGAAAAAGATTTCCAACGTTCTCGCATGATAAAATTTCTTCACTGGAAGAGATTAGTATATATACTGAATTGGAAGATGTTCCTTTGAAAGAAGTTTTTAAAGCAATTTTTGAGAAATTGGAAGGTGGTGCAATTGAAGGAGTGAAAACAAATGATGAATTGAAAGTTTTCATGGCAAGTGTGTTGCCGGATTATGATAAAGAGCGTGTTTATGTGTCTCATATTAAGAAGATTGTAAATTGGTACAACCAGTTGCAAAAGAAAGGTCTTCTTGATTTTTCGGAAGAAACAGCGGAAGACGCATCTGATGAAACTGAAAATAAGGACGAAAAGGCTTAGTGTGTAAGCCGAAAACAAAGTGGCTATGAATAAGTAAAGCTATTCATTGCCACTTTTTTTGTGTCTTAATCTGAAATAAACCATTATTTTTGATAAAAATCTATCAGTATGTACAAATCAATTATACGACCGATTTTATTTCTTTGGTCGCCGGAAAAAATTCATCATTGTGTAAGTTCCTTGTTAAGATTTGCTTATGTAGTTCCGGGCGTGTCTTGGTTAAGCAAGAAATTTTTTCATGTTAACGACCCGAAACTTGAGCGAGAACTTTTTGGTCTGAAATTTAGCAACCCCGTAGGTATTGCGGCAGGTTTCGATAAGGAAGCAACACTCTATAATGAACTTCATGCTTTAGGTTTTGGCTACATCGAGATAGGTACATTCACTCCAAAAGGTCAACCGGGCAATCCTCAACCCCGATCGTTCAGGTTGGTCGAGGATCATGGTTTGATAAATCGAATGGGCTTTAATAACAGTGGTGTAGATATTGCCGCAAAACGATTGGCAAAAATCAAGGCAAACTGTATTATTGGCGGAAACATTGGTAAGAACACGGCTACTGACAATGCAAATGCCGTTGCTGATTATGTTTATTGTTTTGATGCACTTTTCGATTATGTTGATTATTTTGTTGTGAATGTTAGTTGTCCGAATGTTACGAACCTTTGTGAACTTCAAGATAGGGATTCATTAAAGGCTATTTTGGAGGCTGTGAAAGCGCGCAATGTAGCGAAAAAAAATCCTAAGCCAATTCTTCTTAAAATAGCTCCCGATTTGAATACTGACCAATTGGATGATACCATTGCATTGATTCAAGAAATTGGAATTGACGGTGTTGTGGCTACCAATACGACTGTTACGCGAGACGGTTTGCAGACACCTAAGGAGCGGATTGAAGAAATCGGAAATGGAGGTATGAGTGGAGCTCCGATAAAGCAAAAATCTACGGATGTGATCCGCTATGTTGCTCAGAAGTCGGGCAAGGCATTTCCAATAATAGGAGTTGGTGGAATTGAAAGCCCCGAAGATGCCATCGAAAAACTCGAAGCCGGAGCTGATCTAATCCAAGTCTACACCGGATTTATCTATAGCGGACCGATGTTGGCACGAAGAATTAATAAAGCGATACTAAAGAAAAATATTTAGTCTTTCTTTTTTAGTCTGCCAAGAATGATTTAAGCTTGTTTTTCAACTTAATATTTTCACTTACAAGATTCTTGGCAGCTTGTTCAAGTTTTACGTTATCTTGCCGAATATCCATCATTTGGTATTCCAATTGTTCCAATTTTGTTTTTGTTTCCGCCAACTTTTCTCGGAGTTTTGCATTGGTCGCATTTACTTCACGCAAACTGGCTTTGAGCTTATCATGATCATTATTATAGCTCATCTCAAGTGCCTTAAACTTCGCATTCTCAGTTTTAAGCACGTTTTGCCTCTTAACGATATTCGCAACCTTTTTGATTAATTTTTCTACGTTTCCGTCTTCCATATTACGAGCAAATGCGATTAAATTACTTTGGATACACCTTTAATTTTTGTCCAACTTTAATGTCGGTAGGGTCTGTGATATTGTTATCAGCCATAATCTTTTTGTACTTACTGCCATCACGATATACGTCTTTGGCAATAGAGTATAGAGTTTCACCGGTTCTTACGGTGTGGTATTGAACTTTTGGTTCGCTTTCCAAGCCAAAATCCTGATAAGCATCTTCATTTGCCGGATCGTTTATGCCGTCCAATTCTCTCACTTCATTCAGTGATCGTCGTCTAATGGCTTCTGATGTTGGGTTTGAATACGAAATCTCTTCTTGAACAGAATAGGGATTGTCAGAATCTGCATTGCTAACAAGATTCTTTAGACGATTCACTTCCTTATTGAGTTCAATAATTTGATTTGTTTTCTTCTCCGACTCTGCCATCAAATCATTTTCAGTTTTTGTGCTGCCAAAGAAGTAGGTGTATGCCCACCCCAATAAAACCAGCATAATGATTATGAAGAATATATTATGCTGTTTCTTCTGCTTTTTAATTTTGTTATTCATCGAATGAATTTCATTAAAAACAGTAAGGTCTGAATTACATTTTGGGCAACTAGTTGCCTCTTCATTTACTCCCGGATAATTACATATTGGACAATCCATAAATATCAGTTTTTTACAAAATTCTAGCAAGCCAAAGTTGCGAATTTTAATTCAAATATTAAAATCTACTTTCGATTCTTAAAGTAAGAAGAATTTTCTTCTAAAACAAGTCTGAAATATTTATTGTTTGATTTAATAAATGTTTTTTTAAATACTTGTAAAACAGTGGTTTGTTCGTTATTTCTACTCTTGTTTCTCTGGTTGAATTGCTTTTAGAACGCTTAACACTAACCGAATGTCATCCTGTTTTAGCACGGCTAGGCGTTCCAACAAGCGATTTGTTAGAGTCGTATTTCTGCTTATTTTGGTTTGGTTTATGAGTTTTTCAGCTTTATTCAATAGTATTAAATTTGCATTATCGCTGCTGTTCTTATTGTCATTTTTTGTTTCGATATTTAAGACTAATGGTGAAAGAATATGTGCATAAATCATTACACTTTGTGCAAGATTTATTGATGGATATTTTGCTGCTAAAGGAACGGACGATGCTATGTGGCATAGTTGCAATTCCTCATTGCTCAACCCTGATTCTTCTCTTCCAAAAACGATTCCAATTTTTTGAATGGTGTTACCTTTTTCTTCTATTATTTTTCGGATTTGGTGTGTGTCGTAATAATCAATTTTTACACTTCTATTTTTTGCTGTTGTGCCTATTATTAAGTCCAAATCTTGACATGCTTTTTGCAAACTTTGAAATAATCTTGCGTTTTCAAGAATATCATTCGCCCCATGTGCAAGCCATCTTGCTTCGTCTTGCAAGTGATCTGTCGGGTTCACTAAGCGAAGGTCGGAAAAGCCCATCGTTTTGATTGCTCTTGCCGCCGAACCAATGTTTCCGGGTGTTGCCGGTTCTACCAGTATAAATGTAAAATGTTTTTTCATAAACTCATCCCTTGGTTGTTATTCCGTGTTATTCCACATAAAGTACCAATCCTTTTAGATATTCCCCCTCAGGGTGAAAAATGTTGATCGGGTGATCCTCGGGCTGCGACAGCTGATGCAGGATTTGGATATTCCTTCCGGCTTCGATGGATGCCGCTAAGATTGTATGTCTGAACAAATCGCGTTCCATGATTTGTGAACAACTAAAAGTAAATAAAATACCACCTTTTGCAATGTTTTTCATTGCCAGAGTGTTGATTCGTTTGTATGCCTGAATGGCTTTGTGTCTTGTGTTTTTGTGCTTCGCAAATGCCGGAGGGTCAAGTACAATTACGTCAAAAGTTTCATCAAGTTGTTTTAAATATTGAATTGCATCATCGGTGACCGATTTATGCTTGTTTTTGTCAATATTGTTTAAGTTGATGTTATTCTCTGTGAGTTCAATGGCGTGCGAGCTGCTGTCTAAGGATATTACTTTTTTGGAGTTGTTGTTTAAAGCATACACCGAAAAACCTCCGCTGTAGCAATAGGTGTTCAGAAGCTTTTTACCCTTAGCGTATCTGGAAATGAGTTGTCTGTTTTCGCGCTGATCCAGAAAAAATCCGGTTTTTTGCCCGTGAATGTAGTCCACCTCAAATGCGTTTCCATGCTCAGAAATGATTACACGCCCATTTGATTTTCCATACAAAAACCGACCATGACCATCAAGACCAATTTTTCGAGCAAGGTTTTGCTCATATTTTGTGTAAATACAATCAATGTCGGGGTAAGCGGATTCAAGAGCTTTCGAGATGTAGGTAAGGCTGTTCAGCATCCCAACGGAATGTGCTTGAATAACTAAGTGTTTTGCGTAGTAATCAATAATTAATCCGGGAAGACCGTCACCTTCGCCATGAACCAGTCGGTAAGCATCGGTGTGTTTACTGCTTGTTAATCCACAACTTTCTCTTCTGTTTTTAGCCTGAATAATTCTGCGTGTCCAAAAATCTTGATTGATTTCCTCATCTGTGAAACTCAATACGCGCACCATGACCGTGGCATGCTGAAAATGCCCCGTTGCCAGATAGTTTCCTTTAAAGTCGGTCAATCGCAGCAGTTCACCGTCTTCAATTTTTTCTTGGTGTTGCATAATCGCACCCGAAAAAACCCACGGATGAAAGCGTTGTAAGGATTTTTCTTTTCCTTTTTTTATGCTGAGTGTTTTCATTTTCATGTTTTTAAAATTCCGTAACCACGTCTTAAATATGGGATGGGATTTTAATTATTTCTCTGTGTGTTTTCCTATTTGTTTCAGACGAAAGTATCCCAAGCAATCCAACTGTTTGTTCTATTTTATCTCGACTTTCAACATTTGTTCCTCACCAATGTAGGCTTCGAGTTGATCTCCAATTTTGATAGCTCCAACACCTGCGGGAGTACCGGTAAATAAAAGGTCTCCGGTTTTTAGCGTGATAAACTGTGAGATATAGGCAATCAGTTGGTCAATGCTAAAAAGCATATCTTTCGTGTTTCCTTCTTGAACGATCGTACCGTTCTTCTGTAAACTGAAATCAATGTTATTGATGTCCGAAAAGTTTTTTTTGTTGATGAATTTACTGATCGGAGCACTCTGATCGAAGGCTTTTGCAACTTCCCAAGGCAGTCCTTTTTGCTTACATTTTTCTTGTAAATCGCGAGCCGTAAAATCAATGCCGATACCAATTTCATTGTAATATGTGTGTGCAAACTTTTCCTGAATATGTTTTCCCATCTTATGGATTCTTACAACAATCTCAACTTCATAATGTATGTTGTTAGAAAAATCAGGATAGAAAAAGGGTTCATTATTATGAACAAGAGCTGTTTCAGGTTTTGTGAAAAAAACCGGATTCTCCGGAATAGGGTTGTTTAATTCTTTTGCGTGATTTACGTAATTTCTTCCAATACAAATGATCTTCATCTTTATCTAACTTTTGTTGCTGACAAATGTAGAAATTATAAATGAACAGACCATGTCTGAGATAAATATTGAAGCATCTGCCGGAGTGTATCGAAACAAACACTATTTTTGTCGACAACCAAGAGAGAAGATTTTGATGTTTTCTCTTCTTGTGAAGGTTATTATTTAATATTTTAATTATGTTTGAAACAAGAAAAGTTATCGTAGGAATTTCAACGTTTTTGTTGGTTCTGTTTACAATGCCGTTGGGGCATGCATTGATGTCATTAATGGAAATGTTCCTTGAGCCATCCCTTATCCACTATATTACTTTTGCTTTAGGAGGTGTGGGGCTGATTATTACAATAGTTGGTGTTTTTGTGAACGGAGATACTAAACAAACTTTGTTTGGTTTGTTTGGAGGATTGCTTTTTTGGACAGGATGGGTTGAATTTATTTACGTTTATTTTGCAGATCGTTTTAATGTTCAGGATTTGGTTGTTGACGGCGAGGTTGTGACTAATGCCGAATATCTTATCATGCCGAGTTCCTTTGGTTTTTGGGTGATGTTTATGGTTCTCTACATTTTCAATACAAAAACAGGTTGTAATTTCTTTAATTATTTGCAAAAGAACTTTTTTAAGAATAGTCAGGTTTCTGTGAAAATGCGACCTATGGCGCATCATTTATCATTGGTTACTTTTATGGAGCTTAACCTGCTCTTGTGGACAAGCTATTTGTTGACTTTGTTTTGTTATGACGATCATTTTTTGGGCGACAGACATCCGGTAACCATATTTATTGCAATAGCCAGTTTGGTTGGTGCTATATACATGTTTGTGCAGTTGATTAAAATCAGAAAATGGGATTATTCCATTCGATATGCGATACCAACCGTTGTTGTTTTGTGGGTTTTTGTTGAGATTATGGGGCGTTGGAACATTTTGGAAGAAGTGTGGGTTGCTCCAATGGAGTATCAATCAGAAATGATTTCCATATTTGTATCTTTCCTCATAGTCTTGGGCTTTGTAATTTTGGTTAGCCGAAAAAAGAAACGAAGACAGTAATTTGCATTTTTGAGTAGCGAAACAGCATTCCCAACTTATTTCTACACAGAGACTCGAAATAAGTTGTGGATGCTGTTTTTTTTGTCTTTAAATCGTGGGTGATATGCAATATTTCTCTCCAATTTGGCATTCTACCGACAAAAACCCCCGATCTGTCGAAATAATTATGTAAATTTCATGCTGTGTTTTTTATTTGCATATCTATTAATTAAAACAAAGATAGCTATGAAAAATTTAATCTTAAAGTCGAAAAAAATTACGGTCTTGTTTGCCGTGTTAATGATTGTAATGCAGTCGTGTGTAGTAACATCAATTCATCCTTTATATTCTGATGATACCAAAACTCACTTAGAGAAATTAAACGGAACTTGGATAGGTGATGATGAAGAAATACAGGTTTCATCGTTGCAGAGTATGAAACTGGGGAATGCCGATTTGCAAGTAAATGTGGTGTTTGATTCAGCAGTTGTCGTAACAGATTCTTTAGGGAATACCATACCTGTTGAGACGTATTCCGAAAATGGAGTTCCATTGATGAATGATTATTATAAAATTGTCTATATTTCACAATCAGGATTTTTTGGAATTGACCAAGCTGCTGACACAACTGTCTTTAAGGGTGTTTTACTCAAATTGGATGATGAATATTATATGGATTTAATTTTAGATCAAGATTTTCTAAAAGATGAAATTAAGAATGTAAATATCCGATCTTCTGTTTTGCCTGTACATTTGTTTTGTAAATTGAAGTTGGACGGCGGTGATTTGAAAATAACATTTATATCGGAAAAGAAATTGAAAGGTTTCGTGAAGTATGACAATGTTAAACTAAACATGATTAAGCGTGATGGTAGAGTGGTGCTGGCGGCTGAAACTAAGGAATTGCAAAAATTCGTTAAAAAATACAGTGAGAAGCCATTTTTTAATGACCCGGATAGTGAAAAAGTTTTAAAACGAAAGTCTGTGATCAGTGAATAAGCCAAGATACATATTTCAACAGTTTATCCAAAACAGTGTATTTCAACATATGCTGTTTTGGGTGAGTTCATTTGTTGCTCTGCTGCATTTGTTCAAAATGGGTGAGGACATTACCAGATTGGATGTGATTTATACGTTCTTGTTTCATATCAGTTTGTTTTTTGGTGTATGTTTTAATTTGTGCGTGTTGATTCCATTTTTTTTGAAAAAAGAACGTTACTTTTTGTACATTTTATTGTTGATTGTAATATGGTTGGCAATTGCTGAGTTGAATGTGTTTACCTTTAATACATTGTCGGATATATTATTTCCGAGTTATTTGTTTGTGTCAGAGTATAGTTTTAGTCAATTGTTATTGTTTGCTTTGGCTTATTTGGCATTGAGTACGTTATTAAAATTGTCAAAATCGTGGTTTCTTGTTACTCAAATGCAACAGAAGGTAGCACTTTTGCAGCAAGAACAAGCAGAGGCAGAACTAAAAGTGTTAAAGGCAAATATTAATCCCCATTTTTTATTTAATAATCTGAACACACTTTACGGGCTGGCTCGTAAACAATCTGTTAAAACACCGGAATATATTTTAAAACTTTCTGATTTAATGCGTTACATGTTGTATGACACAACAGAGAAGAACGTGGCTTTGAGCAAAGAATTGGATTATATTTCCAATTATCTTGCTTTACAAGAGCTGCGCTATAGCGATACGACAGACATTAACTGTAGTATAGTCAACAACGGCAAAGAACTTATGATTGCTCCATTTCTGTTGATTCCTTTTGTTGAAAACAGCTTTAAGCATGGAGGAGTTAACGATCAAAAAGAAAATAGTATTTGGTTGAAAATAGTTGTTGATGGGGAGCGTTTGCAGTTTTTTTTAAGAAATACCACAGCGCAACAGAAATCGACAAGAAAGAATGTCGGTGGGTTTGGTATTGAAAATGTCAAGAATAGATTGAAAAAACTTTATCCGGATCGTTATGAATTGGAGATTCTAGAGGAGCAGCACCAATTTTCAGTAAAGCTAATTATTAATTTAGAAGAACAACACCATGAATAAATCTGTCCAAAAATATAATTGTATGATTGTGGAAGACGAACCCTTTTCGCAGGAAATTACTGCCGATTACATCAATAATTGTCCGGAATTGAATTTGGTGCATATTTGCAATAATGCAATGGAAGCCAATAGTTTTCTGCTTCATAATTCGGTTGACTTATTGTTTCTTGATATAAATATGCCGTCTATAAGTGGCTTGGATTGGTGGAAAAGTTTGGTAGCTCCTCCGCAAGTAATTTTTATTACGGCTTATCCTGAATATGCTGTTGAAGGTTTTAATTTGAATGCTGTTGATTATTTGTTAAAGCCATTTTCGTTTGAACGGTTTTTGCAAGCTGTAAATAAGTTCTTTGCAAAGAAGCAAAGTGCTGATGAAAATCCGATGAAAACAACCATTATGGTAAAGTCAAACAAAAAGATTTACCCTGTAAAATACACAGACATTACGCATTTGGAAGCAAATGGCGATTATTTGAAGTTGTATCGAAATGATGATTATCTATTGGTGCACGATACTCTTAAAAATTTTTACCAACAGTTGCCCCGAAAGCAATTTATACGTGTTCATCGTTCATTTGTGATCAATATATCTAAAATTGATTTTATTGAAGGTAACCGAATTGCAATTGGAGAACACCGTATTTCATTCACGGAAAGTTACCGCGAACAATTGAGAAAGCATATATTGTAACTACACTTGTGGTAAGTATGTTGTTTACAATCCAAGTTGAAATCCAACTCGAATCAGTGGTCGTCCGTTGTTGTTGTTAAACATTGACTCGTTCAGGTTCCATAAAAACATAATGTAAGTGCCGCTAGTAAGACCGGTTCTTTGGAAATATCCGCCACCGACATAAAAATTTTGAAAACTTGTAGTTGTTGTTTGATAGTTGTTTTGCAAGTAATACAGTTGCTCAAACTCTGTGTAGGCTGCGATATTTCCCAGAAAAGGAATGGGCTCGTAGGGCAAATGGTAGCGAGCGAATAATCGTCCGCCTATTGATTGAGAAGTTTTCGTTGGGATTCCCGAGTTGGGGTACTTTATGCGAAGGTAGTTGTAAATTAGTCCGGGACCGACAGCGAAGTTCTCCGTTAGGTAATAGGCGAAGTGAGGCGACACAGACACATAAGTAGTGTTGCCGAATAGAAGCTCCAAATTGCCGCCAACGCCCATTCTTTCCTTTTTAAAGAAACTCTTCTTTTGCCCGAAAGAAGCAAGGTTTGTTAAAAATAGAATCACCAATATTATTATAACGTGTTTTTTCATATACTTAAAGTTTTATGATTAAATAAGAAACAGGGAAGAACTACACCCCTTGTTTTAATTCTTGATACATTCAATTACCAAATGCAATTTTTTATGTTACGAATTTGGCAAAGGTATAACAATTGTTTCAGAGATCGCAGACTTTGCATCGGGCAGAATAGAAGAGGTTGGATTTTGTAGACAGATTCTAAATAAGTTCTATCTTTGCGGTGCATTTGGTGCTGCTCTCGGTTTTGTTGATCAATACAGATCGGGGGTGTATAGATTTTTTCAATTGATAGAAAACGGAAAAACATGAGGGAGATAACGCTAATAACCGGTGGTCAGCGATCGGGCAAGAGTTCGTTTGCTCAAAAAATGGCGGAGGAGAACGCTGCCAATCCCATATATCTTGCGACATCACGAATTTGGGATGATGATTTCAAAAAACGAATAGAACGACACCAAGCAGACCGAGGAGCGTGTTGGACAACTGTTGAAGAAGATAAGCAGTTGAGTAAGCATGACTTTAACGGAAAGTTGGTGCTTCTTGATTGTGTGACTTTGTGGCTCAATAATTTCTTTTTTGATAATAATTACGATATTGATAAGACCTTAGACGAGGCAAAAACCGAGTTTGAAGCATTGATAGCGCAGGATGTTCGCTTAATCATTGTTACGAATGAATTAGGCATGGGGATTCATGCAGAAAATGATATTTCAAGAAAATTCGCAGATTTACAAGGTTGGATGAATCAGCACATTGCAACTCATGCTGATCATGTGTATCTCATGATCTCAGGTATTGCAACAAAGATTAAATAATGATTTGAATTATGAATGTTAAAGCTGACAGCTAAAAACTTTAGACAAATGAAACAGACCATGTCTGAGATAAATATTAAGACACACAGCGAGATGATTAAAGTTTTATCTCCCGGTTTTGGTCTGATGACAAAATTTTAAACAAATGAAAAAAAAAATTCAAAAGAAAATAGACCTTAAAACGAAGCCTGTGGGCTCGTTGGGTAAACTAGAAGATATAGCCTTTAAAATTGCTACTATTCAACAAACTTTAACACCGGAATTGAAAGCTCCCTCAATGCTTATTTTTGCAGGAGATCACGGATTGGCAGATGCCGGAGTCAGTGCTTTTCCTAAAGAAGTTACACATCAGATGGTGTTTAATTTTCTTGGTGGCGGTGCTGCCATCAATGTCTTCTGTCGTCAGAATGGCTTAAACCTGAAAGTCGTGGATGCCGGCGTTGACTTTGATTTTGACAAAAGTCTGAATCTTGTACATGCAAAGGTAGCTTATGGGACTAAAAACATTCTTGAGGAGCCTGCTATGTCTGAAGAAATTTGTAATCAAGCCATTGAAAAAGGTCGAGAGCTTGTTCGTGCCGAACACAGTGCGGGGTGCAACATTATTGGTTTTGGAGAAATGGGGATCGGAAATACCTCTTCGGCAGCTTTGATTATGAATAAAATTACAGGATACAGCATTGAGGAATGTACGGGTAGAGGTACGGGACACGATGACGAAGGCTTGAAACGGAAAGTAGAAATTCTGAAAAAGGCATCAAGCTGCCACAACCCAAAAGATGCTGCCGAGGTATTGGCTTGCTATGGCGGTTTGGAAATAGCAATGATGGTAGGAGCAATGTTGGAAGCAAAAGCTCTGAATATGGTGCTTATGGTTGATGGTTTTATTACCACTTCGGCTTTCTTGGTTGCGCATGCAATGGATTCTACGGTTATGGAAAATGCCATTTTCTGTCATTCATCGGAGGAGAAAGGTCACAAATTAATGCACCGATACCTTAAAGTGGATGCGCTTGTTGACTTAAATATGAGACTTGGTGAAGGCTCGGGAGCTGCCGTTGCATATCCGATAATTAAGGCTGCTGTTAGTTTTATGAATGAGATGGCGAGCTTTGAAGATGCCGGAGTTTCAAACCTTGAATAATGATTCGTAGAGAAATAAACATTCTTAGCTTAGCGATAATGTTTTACACAAGAATACCCATGCCTAAAAGTATTGGGTATTCTTCTGAAAATATGAGTAAATCCATCCGATATTTTCCTTTTATAGGCTATCTTGTTGGGGGGCTTGGGGCATTGTTGCTCTATCTTGGGCAGTTTTTGTTTAGTGTTGATGTGACCATTGTGCTGGCTATGGTGGGTATGGCTTTGCTTACCGGGGCTTTCCACGAAGACAGCTTTGCCGATTTTTGTGATGGCTTTGGTGGCGGATATGATAAGGAGAAGATTCTTAAAATAATGAAAGATAGTCAAATAGGAACTTATGGGGCTGTCGGTTTAATCTTTTTATTGCTTACCAAGTTTTTACTTTTACGAGACCAGAATCCCGAATCTTTGATTCTTACGCTTATTGCTGCTCATGTGTTCAGTCGTTTTTCGGTAGTGTTTTTTATGCACACTTCGTGGTATGCCGGCAACATGGATGCAAGCAAAACAAAAGATGTTGGGCAGCAAAGGTCTATCTTTACGGTGTTGTTTGTAACACTTTGGGTTATTCCCTTTTTTTTCTTACTAAACCCTTTGTTATTGCTGTTTGTCTTGTCTGTTTATGTTCCGTTGGTACTGTATTTCAGGTATTATGTTCATAAGCATGTTGGTGGATACACGGGCGATATTCTTGGGGCTTTGCAACAACTTACCGAGCTGAGTTTTTATGCTTCATCAATTGTCTTTTTGCTGTTCTGATGGAAGTGCTGCTATTGCGACATACAACGCCGGATATCGGTAAAGGCATCTGCTACGGACAAAAAGACTTGGATGTTGCTGATTCGTTTGAACAAGAATTGTTACAAGTTCAAAAGTCGTTAGGCAGTCATTGCTTTGATGTGGTTTTTTCAAGTCCATTGCACAGATGTTACACTTTAGCACAAGCTGTTTGTCCTGAAAATGTGGGTATTCAAACGGATGATCGGTTGATGGAATTGGACTTTGGAATTTGGGAAGGACAAGCTTGGGATGCTATTTCCGAAACAAAAGAAGCCCAATTGTGGTTTGATGATTATGTTTCTGTTCGGTGTCCGGGAGGTGAGTCCTATTTGGATTTGTACAATCGTGTATTGTCATTTGCTGATTTTCTGAAAAACGAAAACCATCAAAAAGTTTTGATTGTTACCCACGCAGGAATTATCAGGGCTTTTTTGTGCATGGAAGCCGCTATTGACTTAAAAAAATCTTTTGATATACCTCTTCATTATGGAGAGCTAAAAATAATACAACTATGAAGAAGCAACTTCGACCGATAATGTTTGTGGGAACGGGCTCAGATGTCGGGAAATCGGTGATTAATGCGGCTTTTTGTAGAATCTTTAAACAAGACGGTTACAGTCCGGCACCGTTTAAAGCTCAAAATATGTCGTTAAACTCTTATGCTACTCCCGACAATTTGGAGATAGGACGTGCGCAAGCAATGCAGGCAGAAGCTTGTGGCATAGAATCCATGGTAGAGATGAATCCGGTACTTTTGAAGCCTACCAGTTATATGAGTTCGCAGGTTGTGCTGAACGGAAAACCTATAGGCAATAAAAGTGCGTCCGACTATTTTCTTGATACCGATAGAAATGCATTGTTCAAAGAAGCATACAAGTCATTTGAAACATTGGAAGCGACTTATTCACCCATTGTTATCGAAGGAGCGGGAAGCATTTCGGAGATCAATTTGTGGGATAAAGATATTACCAATATGCGCGTTGCCGAGGCATCTCGTGCTGCCACTTATCTGGTTGCCGATATTGATCGGGGCGGAGTGTTCGCAAGTGTGTATGGAACAATTTCGTTGCTCCCTCAGCATCAAAAAGATCTTATTGAGGGGATAATCATTAATAAATTTCGAGGAGAAATCAAGCTCTTTGAGGAAGGTAAAAAAATTCTTGAAGACCTTACGAATAAACCTGTCGTGGGGGTCGTTCCATATTTTAAAGATATTTACCTCGAACAAGAGGATTCCGTTGTTGTTGAGCATAAAATGAGTTCTCCGCTTCCGGGTAAAATTAATATTTGTGTAATATTGGTTCGTCATTTGTCGAACTTTACTGACTTTGACAGCCTTGAGCGTGTTAGCGAGGTGCATCTTTATTATTCTGATAATCCTACTGAAATAGAAAAAGCCGATATTGTGATTCTTCCGGGGTCGAAAAGTACAATTGCTGATTTTTTTCACTTGAAAAGTCAAGGAATTGATGGTGTTATCAAGAAGATGTATGAGCAAGGAAAGCAGGTTTATGGTGTTTGTGGCGGCTTTCAGATGATGGGCGAAAAAATATATGACCCTGAGAATATTGAAGGTGAGATCAAAGAGATTGATGCACTCGGTATTTTGCCTGTAACTACAACAATATCAGAAATTAAAAAAACAGAGCAAGTTGAATTTTCTTTCCTGAACGGAAAACAAGTGTGTCGCGGATATGAAATTCACATGGGGGTTACCGAGGGGAAAAACAAGCAAGCCCTTTGCACTATTGGCGAGTTGGAGGATGGTTATTTCTTAAATGAAAAGACTTGGGGTTCTTACATTCACGGTATTTTCGACAATACTTCCGTAATGGAATATATCCTGAAACAGGTACGTCCGAATATTGAGGTCAGTGAGAATTTCTTGGAATTTAAAAATAGGGAATATGACCGATTGGCGGCACATGTGCGCGCTTCGGTTGATATGGACTATATTTATAAAACGATAAAACGATGATCCACGGACATGGTAATGAGTTGGCTCTTTATGCGGGTAAAGATGTTATTGATTTTAGTTCAAATGTTTCGTTTGAGGGGCTTCATTGGCGTTTGAAGGAGTACCTGACGACTGAGTTGGCTTGTATTGCAAATTATCCGGAGGCAGATGCAAATAGTTTGGTGCATAATCTTGCAAAGCATCACGGTTTGGAAAATACAAATGTTTGGGTTGCAAATGGTTCTTGTGAAGCTTTTTACACTCTTGCCCGAATTTTTGAAGCTCGACATTCAGCAATAATCATCCCTTCTTTTTCCGAATATGAAGATGCTTCACGATTGAATAAGCATCGGTTGAGCTTTATCAAAAATAATGAAATGGGGGATGATTTTAGTTCTTACGATTTGGTATGGATGGGAAACCCAAACAATCCCGATGGAAAGGTCTTGACCTTGAGTGATATTGCTGTTTTTTGTGAGAAAAATCCGGATGTTTACTTTATTGTTGATGAAGCTTATGCCGAGCTCTGTGAAGGGTTTGAAAGCAGCATACCCTTGCTCGACAGGTATAAAAACCTAATTGTTGTAAAATCACTTACAAAAACTTTTGCAATTCCCGGTATTCGAATTGGATATGTTTTGGCTGATAATGAAATTGTCAAGCAACTCAATACTTATTCTATCCCTTGGAATATCAATTCTTTGGCGATAAAAGCAGGGAATTTTATTTTGGGAAATTATTATGAGCTTCTTCCCGATATTCCGAAAATACTTTCCAATTCTTTTTCCTTGCAATCGGCAATTGAGGCAATTGACGGTTTTCGGGTAGTGTCGTCGAAGTGTAATTATTTTCTTGTTCAGCTCAAAGATGGACAATCTCATGCGTTAAAGCAATACCTGATTGATAAAAAAGGAATACTGATTCGAGATGCGTCCAATTTTAAGGGCTTAAATACAGCGTTCATTCGAATAGCAGCGCAGTGTACGGAGAAAAATAAATATCTTATAGAAAGTTTAAAAGCATGGAAACATTAGTTCATCAAGTGCCTTCTTGGGTTGTCAGCCCGCTTCTTTTAGCTTTTGTTCTTGATTTAGTTTTTGGTGATCCTTACCGATTGCCGCATCCCATTCGCTTGTTTGGAACACTCATTGCCAAGGGTGAAGCATATTTTAATCATGGTGATCAAAAAAGTAGATTGATCAAAGGAGGCATGGTGAGTGTGGTCTTGGTTGTGTTCACATATTTTTTCTTTAGCCTTATGTTTTATCTGATTGAGCCTTATCCGGTACTTTCTTTTAGCATTCAAAGCGTATTTATTTTTTATGGAATTGCCAATCGCAGTTTGATAAATGAAGCCTTGAAGGTGGAGCGAAAACTTCAAAAGGAGGGAGTTGAGTCGGCTCGTCAACAGTTGCGAATGATTGTCGGACGTGATACAAGCCAATTGTCGAAAAAACAAATACGTGCAGCAACTTTAGAGACATTATCCGAGAATTTAAGTGATGGTGTTGTCGCTCCGCTATTTTTTTATGCTTTGGGAGGAGTTCCATTAATGTTTGCTTATAAGATGATAAACACTCTGGATTCTATGGTTGGTTATAAGAATGAACGCTATTTGTATTTTGGCAGGGTCGCAGCGCGAATAGATGATGTTGCTAATTTTATTCCTGCTCGATTAACGGCAATAATGATGCTTGTGTTGAGTCTTAGTCCGAGAGCTTTTTTATTTATTTTTAAATATGGGAAAAAACATGCCAGTCCGAATGCTGCCTATCCCGAAGCCGCATTGGCAGGAATTTTAAATTGTCGTTTTGGTGGTCCGAATATGTATCATGGTAAGATGGTGGATAAGCCCTATATCGGCGAAAATGATCGTGAGTTTTCGCATTCGGATATTTGGAAAGCTGTGTATGTGAATATGGCTGTAAGTGTACTTTCTGTATTGATTATCATGATTATTTGCCTGTGAACAAAAAGTATATTATCAGTGGAGCTGCCGGTTCGGGAAAAAGTACTTTAATAAAATACTTGTCGGATATGGGCTATAATTGCAGTCGCGAGGTGAGTCGGCAGGTTATCCGCGAACAGTTAGCACTAAAAACGAATGCCCTGCCTTGGCTTGATACTGCTAAATATTGTCATCTGGTTTTTGAGCGCATGTTGAATGATTGTAGAGCGAACAAATATCAAGGTTTAACATTTTTTGACCGAGGTATTCCCGATGTAATGGCAAACTTGTCTGCAAAAGGAATAGCCATTCCTTCAAATTATTATGAATCTTTGGAACGGTTTGATTATCAGAAAACGGTGTTTATTCTTCCTCCGGAATCATCAATCTACATCAATGACGAAGAGCGAACGGAAAGTTACGAAGAAGCTTTTTTTGTTTACCGACATTTGATTGCTATTTATGAAAAGTTAGAATTTGAGCTGAAAATTATTCCTTTGTGTCCTCCGGAAATAAGAGCAGAAATTATTCTTGACTTGATAAAATAAGTGTTTGGTTTTAAATGCCGGAGCTTAATTTTTTGCTGCTGAGCAATTGCTTGTTAGTGAGAATGCTTATTGTTAGCAAATAGCGAAAATAATGGTTTGTCAATGATATTTATCAATCGGGGACTTGTTGTTATTTTTCCATATTCTTAAATTTGCAACCAATTGGCATAGATGTCGATTTTCAGTCGAGAATAACAAAAAAGTTGGGCTTTATTGCCGGGCTAATTATTTAGATTAAATGAAATGCAAACAATTTTAAATAAACTTTATCCTCTTCCTCAGTTGGTGTGGAAGAAAGCCCTTGCTTTGGGAGTGTTTATTACGTTTTTCTTACTTGTTTTTCAACCTTTTGGCTTGCAGGATCTTCAGTTGGGTAGCCGAGTAGCAGTGGTGTTTGGTTATGGATTGTTAACTTTTCTGATAATAATTTTTAATCAATCCATGATCCCCTTAGTGTTTCCTTCCGTATTTCAGGAGTCAAAGTGGACAGTGCTTTCGCAAATTTTATGGTTGTCTTGGAACGTTGTTGCTGTTGCGATTGCCAATTATTTCTATGCGGTTTATTGTTTTAATTTTGTAAATAGTTTTTATGCTTTTCGTCTGTTGTTGTTTTACACGCTTCTTACGTCCATTATTCCCATTGCAGTTCTGACCATAGTGTCCTACAATCAGAAACTAAGGGAAAATTTTAGAAAAGCTTCATTGCTAAACGAAACATTAAGCCATCAGTTGAGTCTTTCGGAGGGTGGTGAGGATGATGAGCTTTTGATTTTTTCTTCAAACGGGAAGGATAAGGTTAAGACCAGTGTTACGCAATTGTTGTATATCGAATCGCTTGGTAATTATGCTAAGATTAGTTGGCTGGAAGATCAAAAAGTTTCGGAAAAAATGATTCGCAATACGCTTAAAAATATCGAAAAGCAATTGGATGACCGGAAGAATATTTTAAAAACGCACAAAGCTTTTATTGTGAATCTGGATCAAATAGAAGCGGTGAGCGGAAATGCCCAAGGCTATAAATTGACCCTGAAGAATGGAATCTCTCAGGTGCCTGTTTCTCGAACTTATCTCAAATCTTTTAACGCAAAGATGGCAAGAGCTTAACAATTGTTGTTGCTTATCACATATTCGTGCATTTCATCACAAGACCATTGTTGTTCTGTGTTTTACCTATATTTTTGTTGAGGTAAACATAAAAAATATAAATGATGAAAACACGCTTTATACTCACATTCTTTTTGAGCTTACTTGTAAACACAACGTTGCTGGCACAGGAAAATACAGATTCATTAATTGTTGCATTAAATGAAGATTTGGATTATTTCCAGAAAGTTATTGAGAAGACACATCCGATCATTTATCTGCATGTTGAAAAGGCGGAATTAGATTCGATATTTGCCGAGAGTAGATTTGACAGTACTAAGGTTTTGTCCAATGTGGAGTTGGAAAAAAGAGTGCGGAAAGTTCTTAGTAAAATAGGCTGCTCACACACTTACGTTGTAAGCCCTCAGCGAAAGGCAAAATATGTATTTCCTTTGAAGTTTTATGCAACAGGAAAAGAAATGTTTATCGTCGAAGATTTGGATAGCTTGTTGGATTTGAGCCAACCTCTAAAACTGCTTGACATCAATGGCAATACTTCGGAAGATATGATTAAAGAAATGTTAAACTATAGGGCTTCTGATGGGTATAATACTACTTTGAAATATCAACTTATTAATTTGTCAAAGTGGTTTAGCACGATGTATGATTTTTATTTTGATGCCGATACGATTAAAAATATTCGTTTTGTAAACGCTAATCACGATACCTTGCAGATCACTCGAAAGGTTAAAAAGATAAAACCGAATAAATCGGTATCGAAAAATAATGATTATGATTCAAAGTATGGTGAAAATGTTACCATAAAATATTACAATGACTCTGTTGCGGTGTTGCGGATAAAATCATTTAGAGGAAGTTTTTTTATCGGCTCAATGATAAACAATAGAAGGTATAAAAAAGCATTGAAAGAAATAGAGGCGAAAAAAATAAAAAATCTTATTATTGATTTGCGATATAATACCGGAGGAGATGGTATGTCGGGATTTAAATTGGCTTCACGATTTATAAATGAAAAACAGCGTATAAATATACAGTATCATGGAGGTGGTATTCTTAGATATGCTACTTGGGGCTCTAAAGGAATGTTGGTATTGAATGCTTTTTTGGGCAACCTTTTTTCAAAAAGAATCCCGCTTATTATTGACAGGAAATCTTTCGTTAGTGTAAGACCGAAACGAAAGTTATTTACCGGAAAAGTGTATGTGCTAACCAACGGTTTAACAGCATCAACATCAGGTATCGTAGCCTCTTTGTTCAAATATAGAAGCGATGCCGTTTTGATGGGCGAAGAGACAGGTGGAGCAGAAAATACGCTAAATGGTTATGTGTATCCAAGAGTAAAGCTACCCAACAGTAAAATTAAAATTCAAATACCTCGCTACCGTATTGATGTTGGTGTAACAGATAGAATAGGTTCGGGTGTTGTTCCTGATATTGAAATCGATAATATGCTTCGATACACCGGAGAAGGAGATGATGGCATACTAAATAAAGCAATGCAGTTGATTTTCGATGACTCGTCCAATACTGTTAAAGGACATCCGGTAGAGTGATTTTAAGATGATTTTTAAGGGGAAAACTAAGAATTTAAACTAAAAAATTAAATATATTATGTTAAGAAAAATAGGATATATCGCGGTGTTTTATGCAATTGCAATTGCAATAAGATTTTATGTAGTTGTGGTTCATCCGGAGTTTCTGCTCGAACTGCCTCCAATCGTTTACGGCTTGTTGTCGGGTATAAGTCCTCTAATAGGCGGAGTGGTAATGTTGTTTGTTTTTAAACGTAAAATGGACTACCGTTTCTTTTCTGTTGGAAAACTGAGGACAATAGCCTTGATTTTATTGCCGATTGTTCTTTTTTCACTTTCGGAATATATCGAAACAAGGACGCTAAGCTATGTGTTGCCAATGACGATTTTGGCTTCAATAATCTATGGTTTTTTTGAAGAGTTTGGTTGGAGGGGATACCTGCATTCTGAACTTTCAGAAGTTAAACCTATTTACAAATACTTTATTGTTAGTTTGTTGTGGTATCCTTGGCATTTTGATTTTGGCTTTGATATGGCACACCTCTATTCTTTTATTTTTATTTTAGTCGGTAGTATTGGAATGGGATATGTCGCTGATAAATCAAAGTCTTTGGTGCTCCCGGCGTTGTTTCACGCTTTTTCTAATCTGATTTTTAGAGATATATCTTTTTCTGAAGATATGCATGCTTCGTTTTCGGCAACAATTATTATCGTTACCGTTTGTATTGTCGCAATTATTGTGGTTATGGTTAAAGCAGCGCGAGAACAAAGGCAATTACAGCATCCGAACATTTAAAATTTAACAGATGAAACATTCATGACTAAAAATTAGACACACAGCGAAATGATTATCAGGTCGGAAATTTGAGACCAAAAGTTAAGAACCAAAAGCAAAAAATAAACACATGAAATTACGAATTTTTATTAAACTTCTGTTTGTACTATTTTTAAACACTTCCTTATTAGCACAAGAGAACACGAATGAATTGGTTGCTAAATTGAATGAAGATTTGGATTTCTTCCAAGAAGTTATAGAGAAAACACACCCGATTATTTATAAATATGTCGAAAAATCAGAATTGGATTCAATATTCCTTGCTTGTCGATTTGATGGTACGCAGGAGTTAAGCAATATTGCACTAGAAAAGCGTGTCAGACATATTTTGAGTAAAATAGCATGTGTGCATACCAATATTTCAAAATCCAGAAGAAACACCGATAAAGTATTTCCATTAGTGTTTTATGCAGAAGGAAAAGATATTTTTATTATCAGGGATTTGGATAGTTTGTTGGATTTGTCGCAGCCATTAAAACTTCTCGACATCAACGAAAATTCTTCTGAAACGATTGTTTCAAAAATGTTGGATTATAAGTCATCAGATGGCTACAATACGACTCTTAAATACCAATTGATAAATTCACCAAAATGGTTCAATATTATGTATGGCTTTTATTTTGATGCTGATACGATTAAGAATATTCGCTTTGTAAATGCCAATCACGATACTTTGCAAATCACTCGAAAACTTAAAAAGCTAAAGTCGAATAAATCGGTGTCAAAAAATGATTATGATTCAAAGTACGGTGACAATGTTACGGTAAAGTATCACAATGATTCGATTGCGGTGTTGAGGATCAAATCGTTTTCCGGAAGTCCTATTGTCGGTTCCATGCTAAATACTTCTCGATATAAAAAAGCATTGAAGGAAATAGAGCAAAAAAAAGTAAAAAACCTGATTGTTGATTTGCGCGATAATACCGGAGGAAATGCTATTGCAGGTTATCGATTTGTAGCTCGATTTATAAACGAAAAACATCGTGTGAATATGCAATATCACGGTGGTGGAATTTTTAAATATGCTGTTGTTTGGTCTAAACTGAAATTGGTATTGAATGTTTTCTTTGGGCATCTTTTTTCAGGGAGAGTACCGACATTTCGAGAGCAGAGATCTTATATCAATGTGAACCCAAAAGACAGGATCTATACCGGAAAAGTTTATGTGTTGGTAAATGGTTTGACGTTGTCAACGGCTAGTAATGTTGCTTCTTTTTTTAAGCATAAAAGCGATGCTGTCGTAATGGGCGAAGAAACAGGGGGTGGTGAGAATATTCTAAATGCTTACCTATTTCCTAAAGTGCAGCTTCCTAATAGTGGCATTCAAATCCAAATTCCACAGTATCGTATTGATCTTGGTTTGACGACCATCGAAGGCTCGGGTGTTGTTCCGGATATTAAAATAGACAGTAGACTTCGCTACACGGAAGATGGTGATGGGGTGCTGAATAAAGCCTTAGAGTTGGTTGCTGCTGAACGTAAAGCATTGTAGACTTTAAATCAAGTGTTGTGTTTGTTTATAAAGTACATGTTTGTGTGGAGTGTTCGTGCTTGAGGTTTACGATTGTTGATTAAAAACGATTTTTTATTATAATGTACAATGGTTTTAAAGTGATTTAAATTTTGATTAAATTTAACTTGACTGTTTTTTTTTTTTTTTTAGGTTT
>PDWJ01001530.1_pt1 | contig 28289 bp, 19 predicted proteins | sample 1430881 | NCBI WGS metagenome assembly PDWJ01 (sample SAMN01162460, study PRJNA174530) | Oral metagenome, whole genome shotgun sequencing project. | biome: Marine environment; feature: Marine mammal; material: Swab sample of the gingival sulcus; isolation source: swab sample of gingival sulcus...
GGTCTTGCAAAGAGCAATAGTTAAAGTCTCAAAGGTAGATATTTTTTCCTTGATCCGTTAGCCTACGTACTAAAGGTGTCGAAAGCTATGGGGGGATTTAAAATAACGCAGAGTTAGGTATTTTTAGAGGTTGCCTGTAATAAAAAAATTATTACACAACTCAAATTAAAACCAAAATTCAGGTTGGAAAAATATAAAATTCAAACCCAAATTATTAGGCGTTAAGTTTTATAAATTTTAAATTCGTTGTAAAATACACTATGCAAATATATATAATTTAAAGCGAATTAAAAAAAATGAAATAAAATACTTTGCTAATAGTATAAGTTTTTAAAAAAACTATTGATACTTTTACGGGCTTTAACTCGAATTTTTAGAACTTGTAAAAAACTTTTAAGTTATGATAGAAATAAACTTATTGTTTTTATTCAATATTTTGTTAAGATTAGGGTTAACGCTTTGGAAACAAGACAGTTATGTAATTATATGATTGTGCTGTAAGGCTCTGATTATCAACAACTTTGCAGAAAACAAAGAATTATTGAGTTTAATATTTTAATAAGGTAACTTATAAAGTTGCCGTAAATTAATTACGAATGAAGAATACATATTTTGATTTAATAGAGCAAAGTTTTTATTTTCCGCAAGACGGATTTGATTTGAAAAATGACAGTTTGGCTTTTCATGGTATTTCATTAAAATATTTGATAGAAAAATATGGCACACCGTTCAGATTTATTTATTTGCCAAAAATTGGAGAACAAATAAAAAAAGCAAGAAATTTATTTAAACGAGCCATAAAAAATAATGCCTATAAGGGCGATTATAATTTTTGCTATTGTACCAAGTGCAATCATTTTTTTCATGTTGTAAATGAAGCAATAAAACATAATGTTGATTTAGAAACCTCGTCGTCGTTCGATATAGATTTAATTTTGGCACTTTTTAAAAAAGGAAAAATAACAAAAGACATAAAAATTATTCATAACGGATATAAAACCGACGATTATCTTAAAAAAATTATAGACCTGCAAAATATGGGATTTAAAAATTCAATAATTGTGTTGGACAGCACGAATGAATATTTTAAATTGTTAGAAATAAAATCGGAAAAAGTTTTAAAAATAGGTATTCGTATGGCTATAAACGAAGAAGCCCAAGCAGCATATTATACCTCGCGTTTAGGTATACCTTATTCGGAAATAATTCCCTTCTTTAGAGAAAACATAAAGAATAATAAAGCTATAAAAATGAGTATGTTACATTTCTTTGTAGATGCAGGAATAAGAGACAACCCTTATTACTGGGAACAATTCCGAAAAGCATTGGAGCTATATGTGGAACTAAAGAAAGAAAGCAAAGATTTAAACTCTTTTAATTTAGGCGGCGGCTTTCCCATTCGCAATCATCTCGGATTTGAATACAACTACGAATACATGATTAATACAATAGTTGCAAACATAAAAACATCTTGCAACAACCATAATATTCCCGAACCCGATATTTATACCGAATTTGGAAAGTATACCGTTGGCGAATCGGGAGCTATTATTTTTCAAGTTTTAGAACAAAAACAACAAAATGATAACGAAATATGGTACATTATCGACAACAGCTTGATGAATACCATACCCGATGCTTGGTCTATACAAGAAAAATTTATTTTATTGCCTGTTAATAAATGGCACAACGCATACGGACGAGTAAACATAGGAGGTATAAGTTGCGACCACTCAGATTATTACAATTCGGAAGACTTAAATCAAGAGGTTTTACTCCCGCTGTATGATAAAAATTCTAAAGAACCGCTTTATATAGGTTTTTTTCATACAGGAGCATATCAAGATTCTGTAAGTGGGTACGGAGGAATAAAACATTGTCTGATACCTGCACCTAAACATGTAATTATAGACAGAAACGAGCAGGGCAATATAGTAGATACGGTATATCGAGAGGAACAATCTGTAAGTGAAATGTTTAAAATTTTAGGATACAATGAATAATAAATACACTTTTGGCGGTATTTCGCCCAAATATAGCAACTATGAAAACGCTTTAATTCTTTTACAATCAATCCCTTACGACGGAACAAGTACCTGGGGCAAGGGGGCTGATAAAGGCTTTGAGGTCTTTATAGAAGCATCGGAAAATATGGAACTTTATGACATTGAAACTAATTCCGAAGTATATAAAAAAGGTATCCATATATTAGATGCTATTCTTGAAAAAAGTAAGCCTGAAAAAGTTTTTCAAAAAACTTATGAAAAAACAAAGAAATTGTTGGAAACAGAAAAATTTTTAACTTTTTTTGGTGGCGAACACTCAATCAGTATAGGTATAATTCAAGCATTTCAAGAAAAATATAATAATCTCACAGTGTTACAGTTAGACGCACATGCCGACTTGCGAAAATCATATCTGAATTCTGAATTTAATCACGCTTGCGCCATGCACAAAGCAAGCAAGAATACTAATTTAATTCAAGTAGGAATAAGAAGTATGGACACTTGCGAAAAAAAATACATGAACCACGATAAGTGTTTTTTTGCGGAAGAAATATACAACCAAACTGATTGGATAGCAAAATCAATAGACCAAATGACCGATAATGTATATATTTCAATAGATTTAGATGTGTTTGACCCCGCAATAATGCCGGCAACAGGCACTCCCGAACCAGGAGGTTTAGATTGGTACACAACTGTAAACTACTTGAAAAAAGTTTTTACGAAAAAAAATGTCGTAGGCTTCGATATAGTTGAATTTGCACCTATAAAAGAACTTAGACATCCCGGATTTTTAGTATCAAAATTATATTATAAACTTTTATCATATAAATTTTATGGAAAATAAAGGAAAAATTTCACAATTTATACTTGAACATTTTAAACATTTTAATGCCGCGAGCTTAGTAGATGCAGCCAAAGCATACGAACAGCAATTGCAACAAGGCAATAAAATGATGATAACTCTTGCCGGCGCAATGAGTACAGCCGAACTTGGAAAATCGCTTGCCGAAATGATAAGGCAAGACAAAGTTCAAATAATTTCGTGTACGGGCGCTAATTTGGAGGAAGATATAATGAACCTCGTAGCGCATTCACATTATAAAAGAGTGCCTGAATATCGCGACCTTTCGCCCAAACAGGAGAGGGAACTTTTGGATAAGGGTCTAAATAGAGTAACCGACACCTGTATACCGGAGGAGGAAGCCTTTAGAAGATTACAAAAACACATTTACACTATATGGAAAGAAGCCAATGATAAGGGCGAACGATATTTTCCGCATGAGTATATGTATAAACTTCTCAGGTCGGGAGTTTTGGAACAATACTATGAAATCGACCCAAAAAACAGTTGGATGTTGGCAGCTGCTCAAAAAAATTTACCAATAATTGTCCCGGGCTGGGAAGATTCAACAATGGGAAATATTTTTGCGTCGTATTGTATAAAAAATGATTTAAAACCTACAACTGTAAAATCGGGAATAGAATATATGACCTACTTAGCCGATTGGTATACACAAAATACACAGAAAAACGGAATTGGATTTTTTCAAATAGGTGGTGGAATTGCAGGAGATTTTCCTATATGTGTTGTTCCTATGCTGTATCAAGATTTAGAAAGAACCGAAACACCATTTTGGAGCTATTTTTGTCAAATATCAGACTCAACCACAAGTTATGGCTCATACTCAGGTGCTGTGCCAAACGAGAAAATTACATGGGGCAAACTTGATGAAGATACACCCAAATTTATTGTCGAATCCGATGCAACAATAGTTGCCCCGTTGATTTTTGCTTATTTGTTGGGTTGGTAAATGTTCAATATTTCAGGTAACATTTAAAAATATTTAATAATTTTTTAGTTTAAATTTAGTAAAGGAACATGCTACTTTATCAATTATCCAATGGGTTTAAACCCATTGGATAAGGATATAGTCTTTAAAAATAATAAAATTTGTAAGTAAATTTAAAACTATTAAAAGCATGTCTTTTTATTTTCTTAAAAAAATGAGAACTTAGCGAAGCACTCATAAATACCTTAATAAATTTTAGCAGCAACACATAAATTTGCATTTTTAGAGGCTACCTTCGTTAAATTGAGAACGACGAAGCACTTATGTAAATAATCAAGGTTATAACATGTTGAAAATTAAGCAATTAGAGGGGTGAGCGTTGACAATAATACAACTTTCTAGTTATCAGTTATTTATAAAAAAATTAACGAACTATTGGTATATTTTATTAAAGTTTTATAAATTTACCGCCGATAATTTTACAATGTATAAATTAGGTTTTACATTTTCATTATTGTTGGGTTTGTTGCTTGGAAATTTTTGCCAAGCGCAGACTTCTCACGCTCAAAAAAAACAAATAAAATCAAAATTAGGAGAAATAACCGAACTATACGAAAGCGCCATTGAATGCCTTGATTATGAGCCAAGTAAAGCCGTTTTGTATAGCGAAATAGCATTGAAAAAATCGAGCAAGACAGATATACCCAAAACACTGTTCATAAATATACTGAATACCGCCGCAACAGCCTATTTTAATGTAGAAGAATACGGTAAATCTTTAAGTATATATGAAAAATTGCATACAATTTACGCAGATTCCGGTAAGATAGAGGAACTTGCTATTACACAATACAATATAGCTTCTGCACATCGTAAACTGGGAACAAAAAAAGAAGCCGAAATATTTTACAAACAAAGTCTTGAAAAAGCCTTGAAAATAGAGAATACTGATTTGCAGTCAATTAACTATTTGGCTCTTTATGAACTGAAACAAAGTCGCCGACAATATTACGAGGCTATCGAATACTTGAAACAGTATGCAAAGCTTGATGATAAAATATTCAGTTCAGACCCCGATACTCAAGAGGTAGTAAAAATAATTAATATGAGTTCGGGAGTTCAGGAGGTAAACCTTGCGGCACTTACTAATAAAGGTAGTCAAAACTTTAATAATTCTTTGCAAAATGACCTTGTAAAAGAAAAACTTAAAAAAGCCGAAATTGCACTTTCGCATGAACGCGAAAACAATAGTAATAAAACTATTATATTGTTTATTATTAGTGCTTTAGGACTTAGTTTTACCATCGTTTGGGTTTCTATTGTACAACGTAAAAAAAGAATATCGCAAGATATTTTAAAAGCACAAAAACTTGAAATAGAAAAACAAGCTGCTCTATTAAAAAATAAAAATAATAAACTGCAAACCAGCATAGAATATGCTCGAAAAATACAGGATGCCATATTAAAACCTCAAGATGAGATTTTTAAATTTTTACCCAACTCCTTTATATATTATCAACCTAAAGATGTTTTAAGTGGCGATTTTTATTGGTTTTCTAAAGTAAAAGATGAATTGATATTGGCTGCAATAGATTGCACCGGACACGGTATACCCGGAGCTTTTATGTCTATAATAGGCTTTACTTTGCTTAATAATGTGGTAAATAACAACCGGATAACAAAACCCGACCGTATATTAAAACATTTGCATATAGGCATGTTGGCGGCATTGCAACAAACCGATAACAGACGAGGGGTTGATAATGGAATGGATATGTCGTTATGTACAATAAATCCGAAGCTAAAACGCTTTCAGTTTGCGGGTGCTAAAAATCACTTGTATGTGATGCAAGGCGATAAACTTAAAGTACTAAAAGCCAACAAACACTCAATAGGCGGACGACCTTTAAGGTTAGATAACGATAAAGTAGTGGAGTTTTCGTCTTATGACTTTATGTATGATGAAAGAACCAGTATTTACATGATGTCGGATGGTTACATTGATCAATTTGGCGGTAGTAAAAATCAAAAGTTCAATACTAATCGATTCAAAGAAATGTTGATGGAAAACAGAAATTTACCAATGCACCGTCAAAAAGAACTAATGCAAACCAAATTTGAAAGTTGGCGCGGCGATAGAGAACAAGTCGATGATGTGCTTGTGATGGGCGTAAAGTTGTAGAAGAATTGGGGGACGGAAGTTTGGAGTCTTGTTTTTATATTAGACACCATCCTGCAAAGTGTCTATTTTTTCAATTCGTTTATTTCTTTTTCTGTTAAACCCGAAATATGTATTAGACCATCTATTCCGCACTCAAATTATTTCAAAACAAAGCACTTCGTTAATTTACAAAATTTCAGAATAGAGGTCTACGCATCAGTTTTTTAAATTATTGTTTTATTACTTGAATGCTCATTACGAAGTTCTAACGTATAATTCGGGTTAAATTAAGTCGAAATAAATTTTTATTAACATTCTTATACCATTTGAGCTTATAAATATCGTATTGGATATGGAAAGTAAAATGAGACAGGTCGAGGCATAAAACACAGTTATAGCCATAGTTATAGCGAGGCTTTATAACGATGAGCCGGCTTAAAAGTTGGAAAATTATATTTTTAAAACATGTAAATATAAATTTTTAGGGGCAATCTGAAAAAACTCTTATCTTTGCAAAGCGAAGAATATGTTTCTTTGTTTTAAAATTTTAAAATTATGAAAAATACAGTAGCCATAGTGGGACGACCCAATGTAGGAAAATCTACTCTTTTTAATCGTCTTACAGAAGGCAAAAGAGCCATTGTACATGAATCATCGGGGGTTACACGTGATAGGCATTACGGAGTTGCCATTTGGAATGGAGTTGAATTTAATCTTATAGACACAGGCGGATATTCCCTCGATAAGGAAGATTCTTTTGGTGAAGCCATTAGACAACAAGTACTTATAGCGCTCAATGAAGCCGATGTTATTATATTTCTTACCGATGTAGTTTCCGGAATAACAGCCGAGGACGACGAAGTGGCTAAAATTTTAAGAAAAACAAACAAGCCTGTGATAACCGTTGTCAATAAGGTTGATAACACTGAGTTGTATATGGAAACATCAGAATTTTATAAGTTAGGAATGGGAAATTTCTTCTCTGTTTCGTCAATAAATGGTGCAGGAACGGGCGATATGCTGGATGCACTTGTTGCTGCATTTCCTAAAAAAAATAATGACAATGACGAAACCGAAACCGAAATACCAAGATTTGCAATAGTAGGACGACCTAATGCCGGTAAATCGCTGTTTGTAAATACTTTATTGGGCGAAGATAGAAATATTGTAACACCGATTTCAGGAACTACTCGCGACTCGTTAAACACACGATATAAGCGCTTCGGGAAAGATTTTATTTTGGTAGACACTGCCGGATTACGTAAAAAATCAAAAGTAAACGAAGACATAGAGTTTTATTCCACAATGCGCTCAATAAAAGCAATAGAAAATTCAGATGTATGCTTGCTTATGGTAGATGCCGAAAAAGGATTTGAGGCGCAAGACCAAAACATAATGAATTTAATTTTGAAAAATAAAAGAGGTGTGGTGGTATTGGTAAATAAATGGGATTTAATAGAAAAAGATTCCAATACTGCCAAAGAATTTGAACGCGAGATAAAAGCTCGTACCGCTCCTTTTACCGATTATACAATCATATTTATTTCGGCACTCGAAAAACAAAGACTTCTTAAAGCAATAGATGAAGCCGAAAGGGTATACCATGCGCGGAAAACAAAAATTCAAACTGCTGTTTTGAATAAAGCACTTGAAAAATACATAAAAAGAAATCAACCGCCGGCATTTAGAGGTAAGTATATAAAAATAAAATATGCAGCACAACTCCCTACTTATGCCCCGAATTTTGCTTTTTATTGCAATTATCCCGACCATATAAAAGAGGCATATCGCAGATATTTAGAAAATAATTTGCGAAATGATTTTGATTTCAAAGGTGTACCAATTGAGTTGTTTTTTAGAAAAAAATAAACATATATGCAGTTTAAATATTTGAAAATCACAAGTGTTTTTACAGTAATTATTTGCCTGAATATTTTTTGCATAGCTCCGAGTAATAAACCCTCAACTCCTTTTCTGTCAATGAATTATGTAATGTTGAGCGATACTACTGATGCTTTGGATAATCCGGTAAAACGATTTACTTTTTCATTCGACTTGCAAGACGAAGACGGAAACGTGGGGCTAAAGACCGAAGATACACTCGGAGTGTTTCATCCCGATAGTATGTTTCATTATAATTGTTTTTTGAATTTATTTAAAATAGAAAATCAAGACACCATATTAACCGAGCTTCCTGCACCGCTGCAATATCGTATACCTTACCTTGAACCTAAAGGTAGAAATAAAAATTTAGATGCTGAGGTATTTTTAAATATTGATATGACGATAGGAGTGCAAACGTCAAATTATGAGAATGTTATGTTTGAATTGTTTATATACGACAGAACATTTAAAAAAAGTAATACTATAAAATCGCCGGTATTACCTTTCAACGGAACCGGTATTTATTCGTCAAGTCGATAGGTAACTGTTTGTTAATCAGTGTGTTGTGGAGTTTGCGAACAGAACCTTGAGTATCAAGTATTTACAAGAATAAAGAGACAGTAAAAATTTATATCAACAATGGAAATAACTATATACACAGATGGGTCTGCATTAGGAAATCCTGGACCGGGGGGCTATGGTATAGTATTGAAAGCCGGAAAATATCGTAAAGAATTATCGGGTGGTTTTAGAAATACAACTAATAATCGAATGGAACTCCTTGCCGTTATTTTGGCACTCGAAGCCTTGAAAATACCCGATAGCGAAGTTACCATTTTTTCGGATTCCTCGTATGTCGTAAATGCTGTGGAAAAAGGCTGGGTGTTTGCTTGGCAGAAAAAACTATTTAAAGGCAAAAAAAATCCCGACCTTTGGAAACGTTTTCTTAAAATATATCCTAAACACAAAGTTAATCTCAAATGGGTAAAAGGACATGCCGGCATTCCCGAAAATGAACGTTGCGATACCCTTGCCGTAGCTGCCGCACGCAAAAACAATCTGCCGCCCGATACAGAATACGAAAAAATGTGTAATGAAACCAATAATACTTTGTTTTAAAATTCTGTTTCTCAATCTTATATGTGCTCTACATTTTACAGTAATCGGACAAAACATATATGATTATTCACACTCTTTGCGCTATGCTCGCTATTTGTTTAGTTGCGAGGATTACGCTTTAGCCGGACAAGAATATTTCAAAGCATACAAATTAGATCCAAGTAATTCCCAAATTTTAGACAGTGCATTTTATGCTTTAATGAAAAGCGAGCAATACAGCTCAATAATAGATATTTCGGAAGCAGTACCCGATACAGCCCTTGTTCGCTCAAGGGAGCATGTTATATATTCGGCATTGTATCAAAATGATTTTAGGTTTGCCAATCTTCAAATAAATAAATTGAAATCTGAACAAGCAGCAGCAGCAAACAAATGGTTGTTAAGCTCAATGATATTGCAATCTCCTTCCGCTTCAATTATTATAGATGAAGAAATGCAACAAGATACTATTTGTGTAAAAATCAGAGATTTACTTGAAAAATTTAATCACAAACCTCCCGTCCGTCGATTTTTATATATTTTATCTTCAATATTTTTGCCGGGCAGTGGACATGCGCTTGCCGGAGAACTAAATTCGGGTATAAAAATATTTTTTATGATAGGAATAAATAGTTTTCAAGCATACAAAACAGTATCCGAACATCCCGATTTTTTGTTGTATCCCGCTGTATTTGCTACCGTTGCGGCAGGATTTTATGCAGGACAAATATATGGTGCCGGAAAACTCGCCAAAATGAAAAAACAAAACAGAAAAGAAGAATTGAAAACAGAAGTTTTAAATATTTTAAAAACAATCAATTGAGAATGGAAATAGGAGAAATTTTTAATGGTTAGTCGTAGTTGTTAACTTACTGGTAATCAGTTGTTTATGTGGTTGTGTTTGTCTGTTTAAAACCTTGATTATAAGCTGTTTAGTCTTTAGTAAAATGAGTGTTGAAATATAATCATCAACTAAAAAAAATACAAATTTTGATATTTCTTATTATCCTTTAATAGATATTTTTTTATTTTTGGGCTTTCTTTTTTTTACACCAATATACAGGGCTTAAAAATGAATTCAAATCTTAAAGTTTTTTCAGGCACAAATTCTCGATACCTTGCAAAACAAATAGCTAAAGGCTTAAACAAGGAACTCGGCGATTCTTTTATTCAACATTTTTCGGATGGCGAATTTCAACCCGGATATTCCGAAACCGTGCGTGGCGACTATGTTTTCATAGTGCAATCAACATTTCAACCAACCGACAACCTCTTTGAATTGTTGTTGATGATAGACGCTGCCAAACGAGCATCAGCCTACAAAATAATAGCAGTAATACCGTATATGGGCTTTGCTCGCCAAGACCGTAAAGATAAACCTCGTGTGGCAATAGGCTCTAAATTAATTGCTGATTTATTAATGGCATCGGGCGTAGACAGAGTAATAACAATGGATTTACATGCCGACCAAATTCAAGGTTTTTTCAATGTTCCGGTCGATCATCTTTTTGCTTCGGCAGTTTTTGTACCATACATGCGAAAATTAAATCTGCCTAATATGATAATAGCTTCTCCCGATACGGGCGGCACTAAGCGTGCCAATGCCTATTCAAAGTTTTTAGACTGCGGGATGGTTATATGCTATAAAGAACGCGAAAAAGCAAATGAAGTAAGCGAACTAAAAGTGATAGGCGATGTCAAAGGCAAAGACGTAATATTGGTTGATGATATTATAGACACAGCAGGCACATTGACAAAAGCAGCAGATATAATGTTAGAAAACGGAGCTGAAAGTGTGTATGCTTTTATAACACATCCTGTGCTGTCGGGTAAGGCTTACGAAAGAATAAGAAATTCAAAACTTAAAAAATTATACGTTACAGATACCATCCCTTTGAAAGAAAAATGTGATAAAATAGAAGTTTTATCAGTAGCGGATATTTTTGCAAAAGTTATCAAAAACGTATACAAATTCAAATCAATAAGCGGCGAATTTATATAGTTGATAATTACTTATAATGAAGTTGTTTCGATTGGCTATTTGTGTGATAATGAGTAGTTTAGTGGGTTTAGGTTGCTGCTTTTAAAAAGTAAAGGCTTGTTATTACTCAATAAAAAACATGAGTAGAGACGCTATACATAGCGTCTCTGCTGTTTAATGAATGTTAAGGTTTTGATAATGAGACAGGTGCGAAAAAAACTTTTATTATTGTTAATTGCGCAAATATTTAGCAATACCTCATATTCTCAATTGTATTATTTGCATACGATGAAAAATACATATTTTAGCGTTGATGACTCAAATAAATATCAAGTAGCTAATGAATGTTTTTTTCCTAAGTACAACCTCAAAACAATTTTAGATACTTCCAAAAGAGAGTTTTTTTACTTTGTAAAATATCAAAAGAATATTATTTTTACAGATGTCTTGAGACCAAATTTGTACAACAATACATTTTTAGAATTATATCAAGATACAATATTATTTGTTACATTTTTCGATAATAATGAAATTTTTAATTACGCAGGAACTATATGCAGAAAAGATTGTTTTATAATCAAATATTCAGCAGCTGATACAATATACCATGTTAATTTTTCAGGAAAAAGAATAATGAGAAATTATGATGACCTAAATAATTGGACTAAAGGATATGACACAACGCTTGTTTATGCAATAGATTTTATCGACTTTTACAAATTAATAATACGACTAAGAAATAATAATGGAAACATTGAAGAATTCAATTTAAAGAAAATGCCAAACCCCTGTTTTGAATAGTACAGATAATAGCAACGACGAGCTTATGAAAATTATATACAAAATATAAAGAAAAATAAATTGAGCTTAATTTCACTAATCGTAAATTAGCAAAACTTGCATTTTTTGCATTTTTTGCTAATTTATTTTATATCTTTGTCTCAATGGAAAATTATACTAACCGAAAAGAATACATAGATAAATTGCTGTCTTATAAGGATAAAGACCTTATAAAGGTAGTTAGCGGATTGCGTAGGTCCGGCAAATCGACACTTTTAGAATTGTATCATAAACAATTACTTAAATTTAATATCGGGAAACGACAAATTCAGTTTTACAATTTTGAATTGCCCGAAAATTTTGTAGGAAAGAATTGGGACGATATTTATTTTGACATAAAAAAGAAGTTACAGTCAGATAAAATCAATTATGTTTTTTTAGATGAAGTGCAAAATATCCTGTCGTTTGAAAAATTAGTGGACGGGCTTTTTGCAACCCCAAATGTAGATATTTATATTACGGGTTCTAATGCTTTTTTATTGTCAAGCGAATTGGCTACTTTGTTGAGTGGTCGCTATATTGAAATCTCGATTTTACCCTTTTCTTTTAGTGAATATTTAGCTACAAGAAATATCGACACAAACAACAAATATCTGAATTATGAACCTTTATTTTTCGATTATGTGAATGAAACATCTTTGCCCAAAGGTGTGGAGCTGAGAGAGTTGGGCTTCGATAAAATTTACGAATATCTGGACACTATTTATACAACCATTGTAGAAAAGGATATTACACAACGACACCGGATAAATGACAAACGAGCATTTTCGAATATTGTTAAATTTATGGCTACAAATGTTGGCAATGCACTTTCCCCAAATAATATTTCAAATATGTTAAAACAAGACGGACAAAAAATACATCGAGATACCGTTGAAAAATATTTAGGATATTTGACAGAAAGTTTTGTGTTTTATAAAGTAAACCGTTTTGATTTGAAGGGGAGAAAACAATTAGCTACGCAAGAAAAATACTATTTAGTGGATATGGGCTTTCTCAATATTTTACAAGGCAAAGAACGTATTACTGACAGAGGACATATTTTGGAGAATGTTGTTTACTTAGAATTGCTTCGCAGAGGTTATAAAATATGGACAGGGACGAGCCGAAATAGTGAAGTCGATTTTGTTTGTAAGACTAAAACAGGCGACATAGAATATTACCGGGTTGCTTGGAAAATGAACAGTGAAAATACCATAGAACGGGAATTTGGAGCGTTGGAAAAAATAAAAGACAATTATCCGAAATATTTGCTTACAACAGACGGTTTCACCCAAAATAGAAGTGGAGTAAAACACTTAAACGTATTTACTTGGTTATTGGATATAAACAGATAATTAATGGCATTGAAAACACACAAAAAAATAAGCACTTTTTTTGTAAATTAAAAAGCTTTTTTGTATCATTCGGGTAAAACTCATTTCAGACTGTTTTACGAAATAAATTACAATGGGGAAAGATTATAAAAAAATATTACAACAATATTGGGGCTACCCTGATTTCCGATCCATGCAAGAAGACATAATCCGTTCGGTAGGCGACCACAAAAAGGACACTTTGGGACTATTGCCGACAGGAGGCGGAAAATCAATTATTTTTCAAGTTCCGGCTTTGGCAGAAGATGGAATAACCCTCGTAGTTACGCCCCTTATAGCATTAATGAAAGACCAAGTTGAAAATCTTGAAGCAAGAGGAATAAAAGCTATTGCAATTTTTTCGGGAATGACACGCAAAGAAATAGACAATGCCTTTAACAATGCGGTTTTCGGGAATTATAAATTTTTGTACTTATCGCCCGAACGACTACATACAGCAATGTTCAAAGAGCGAGTTAAAGACATGAAAATAAACCTCATTGCCATTGACGAAGCACATTGCATTTCACAGTGGGGGTATGATTTCAGACCATCTTATTTAAACATAGCTCATATTCGCGAATTACTGCCCGATGTGCCTTTCCTCGCCCTCACTGCCACCGCCACTCCCGAAGTAGCTGACGATATTCAAGACAAATTGGGATTTAAAGAAAAAAACTTATTTCGTAAAAGCTTCAAACGTGATAATTTAATATATGTTGTTCGGCATGTTGAGGACAAAAATCATTATCTTTTACGTATTGTGAAAAGAGTGAAAGGTACGGGCGTGGTATATGTGCGCAACAGAAAAAAAACACAAGAAATAGCACTTTTTTTAAGACAAAACGGTATTTCGGCAGACTATTATCATGCCGGCATAGACCCCGCTTTGAAAGATGCTAAACAAGAACAGTGGAAACACGATAAAATAAGAATTATAGTATCAACCAATGCCTTTGGAATGGGTATCGACAAGTCGGATGTGCGATTTGTGGTACATCTTGATTTACCTGATTCGCCTGAGGCTTACTTCCAAGAAGCCGGCAGGGGCGGGCGCGATGGCAAAACCGCATACGCTATTTTGCTTTTTCATAAAAGCGACCGTATAAATATCGACAAGCGGACGGCGGCAAATTTTCCACCCGAAAAATTTATTCGTGAGGTATATGAACACCTGTGTAACTTCTTTGAAATACCAATAGGTGCAGGTAAAGGTATGATACGAGCAATGAAAATGCGAGAATTTGCAAAACGATATAAACTGTCTGTATTTCAGGTATATAGCAGTCTTAAATTTCTTAAAAATGAAGGATATATAGACTTTACGGAAGAGGATTTTTCGCCGTCGAAAGTGCATTTTACAATGGGACGCGACGATTTGTATAAATTTCAAGTAGAAAAATCTAAATTCGACCCGTTTATAAAATTGCTTTTGCGCACATATACGGGTTTCTTTTCAAGCTATGTGAGTGTAGATGAGGAGTTTATAGCTAAAAAAGCAAATGTAAAACCGGAAGTCATACATGAATATTTAAACGCATTGAACACTTATGGAGTCATAAATTATTTGCCGAAACGCAACACGCCTTTCATTGTTTTCACGGAAGAGCGTTTAGATGAAAAAAATCTTCGTATTTCAAAAGAAAATTATGAAGCAGCCAAAAACAGGTACATGAATCGTATAAATGCAATGTTAAATTATGCCGAAAGCACGACTAAGTGTCGCAGTCAATTATTGTTGGAATATTTTGGCGAAAAAAACTCCAAAGCCTGTGGCGAGTGCGATATATGCGGCAAAAGAAACGAATTAAATTTAACGAACTACGAATTTGACAGCATAAAATTGCAAATTGAAAAAAAATTATCAGAAGAAGAATACGAATTGGAAAAACTAATTGACGCAATAGATTTTGATGCAAATAAAGTTTTGAAAGTAGCTCGTTTGTTGTTAGACAACGGTAGAGTTTATTATTCGAAAAATAAACTTTTAAAATGGAAAAAATAAATTCAAATAAAGTTGCCCGAAGAATTATTTTACGCATAATATCAATTCTTCTGCCTGTGTATTTAATTTGGTGGTGTTTTATTGAATTTTTCCCAATGCAATATGCTTCACAAACTGCCGTGAGGTGGTATTATTTAAAGGAGCGTTTAGAACCTGCAAACCTTCCTCAAACAGATAATTTATTATTAGGTGATTCACGTTTAAATGCAGGTGTTAAAGTTTGCGATTTACCTCAATCTTACTCGTTTGCTTCGGGAGGCAGCACTTCCATAGAAATGTATTATGTACTAAAAAAATATATAGATGCAGGCGGCAAACCTAAACGTGTTTTTATATCAATATCGCCACGTTTTTTTACAGAAAAATTTATTTTTTGGCACTATGCGGCACGAAGCGGATTTATAAATTTTTCAGACATAAGTGAGATAGGTTCGGCGGCAAGAAATTTCCCAAATGATAGTTTGTTTTCTTTTATGCCCGAAGCAAAATACCTGCTTTACAGATTGAACTATCCGGGCTATTACCAATACGATGTACGAAAAATTTACACATTAGACAGGCATAAACGCAACATGCAACTACTTGATATTATGAAGAATAGCTGCGGAAACAGACCTCATACCGGTTTAAAAGATTCTTGCAACGAATTGAATTATGAAACAAGGTTTAAAATATTTGAGCCATCGCAAATTTTGAATTATTATTTTATAAAAATATTGGAACTTTGTAAAGAAAATAAGTTTGAAACAATATTTCTTTGTTGTCCCATGAATGAAAGCTCGTTCAATGCTTTGAGTAATAATTTTAAGAACAGCTATAAAGCATATTTTGATAATATACAAATGCAATATCCCGAGTTTGAGCTTAGCAATACCATCTATTCCTATCCGGACAGTTTATTTGGCGATGCCTCCCATCTTAACGAGAAAGGGCAAGCAAAATATACTGAATTTTTACTGAAAACATATTTTTATCAAGACAGTCTTGAGTTCATTTGTTTTTAAAATAATGATAGAGAGTTTACATACAAGGTTTCTATGGGTGTATAGTTTAATTGTTTATTAATTTTTTTTATGAAATTGTATTTTGTTACTTTTGAAGGCGCAATGAACTCATTTAAACTTTTTAATATTTATAGTTCAAATCTTTTGGAAGTAGCTTTTTTTTAGGAAATAATAAAAGGAAAAAAATTATATTTAACACTTACAATATGAAATTTCACTTTGAATGTCGTGAATGCGGAAATAAAATTAATGGATTTGGAGAATGGTTTGCCGAAGGACAAAAATGCGGAAAATGCGGCGATAATAAAATCTATACTATTTACTCAAGCGATAAAAATAGAATAAAAGAACTTACCGCCGCCGACCAAAATCCTAAAAGTCTTTGGCATTATTTTGATTTCTTACCTTTAGAAAATTCGGAAAATATAATAACCGAAGGCGAGGGCATAGCGCCAATAGAGCGTTGGGCTTTTCTTGAAGATTTTGCACAGCGTAAATACGGTATCAAGACAGAGGTATTTGTAAATCGTAACGACCGCAGTTTTGCAACAGGAACTTTCAAAGACAAAGGTGGAGCTTTGGCTGCATCCGTTTTGAAAGAACACGGCATAAAAGAATATGTTGTAGCAAGCACCGGTAATACAGCTGCCGCCTTTGCTCATTACATGGCAAAAGCAGGCGTATCATGTTCTATTTTTGTTCCTGAAAATTCCCTTTCCGAAAGCGAAGCACATATCGGCACATACGGTCAAAAACTTTTCCGTGTAAAAGGCGATTATGCTTACGCAAAAAAAGTAGCGGCAGATTATGCAAAAAAATATAAACTCCTTATTACAGGCGGCAATTTAGACCCTTTGCGTTTAGAAGCAAAAAAGACCCAAGTGTTTGAAATGTTACGCGTAGTGGGCAAAACCCCCGATGTATATGTACAAGCACTAAGCGGTGGCACAGGACCTTTTGCAGTAGAAAAAGCCTTCAAAGATTTTGAAGAGCTTAATTTATTTGGGAAATTACCAAGATTTTTATTGTCGCAAGGTGATATGTGCGCACCTATGGCTCACGCGTGGAAAAACGCTAAAGCAAAAGGGTTCTACGAAGGCTACGAAAAAGACTACCCCATATACGAAAACCCCAAAGTTCTGATACCCACCATTGCCACCGGAAATCCGGGCATGTATCCTCTCATGGCTCCATTGGTACGTAAAAGCGGCGGCGAAATATTTACCATCCCTGAAAAAATGGCTGTTCCTTTAGCCCGTCTGGTAGGTTATGAACAAGTTGTAAAAATAGGACCTGCATCGGCGGCAGGTATTTTAGGCTATTTTGAAGCCCTTAAATTAGGCTACATAAACGACGGCGAAACGGTATTTATAAATATGGGCGAAAGCGGCAACAGAGCAACAAGTTTTTTGAGTGAAGTTGCTCATACCACCGAATATATAACTTCCGTAGAAGAATGTAATAGATTTAACAGAGCAGAATACCGAGAAAAACTTTGGAAACCTTTTGAATAGAAATCTTTTCAGAAAAATAACTATTAGAACCCCGTTTTTTTATATTTCAGGTTTAAAGAAACGGGGCTTTTTTTGCTATCAAAAGAAGAGAGTAGGGGGGTATACAGATACATAGGAGTTGAAATAAATCCCAAGTGTAAATGCTTGATAATTAAAGAGTTATAGGATTGGGGTGTTTCTTACAATCTATTTATTATAGGTTTGTTGTAAAAATATTGAACTTGTAATTACTTAGAGTTTTTTCTCATATTTCTTCTAATGTAGTACATGAGAACTGCTACTACAACAAATACGAAAAAATACCAACTCTGCGTAAAGCTATGATAAATGGTTTTATGCAATGCCGTTAAAAATGATATTGCTGCTACTGTAAGCCATAGTATTTCGGGTGCTTTTCTGTGCATCTGTGAAGTTTAAGTTTTCAAAAGCCCTGATTTATAAATTTTTGTAGATTAGCATTACAGCGCTTGTTCTTAATTCAAATTGTATTTTTGTTTTAGTAATTCAAGTTCAGTGGTGTCAAAGCCGCTGAAAATTATACTTTTCACTTTGCCCGACGGGTCTTTAACACCTGAATAACTGCCTTTTAAATATACAACATTTTTGTTTTTCCCCATAAATAAAAATGTATTTGAAACAGTATTTCCTCGTTTTAGTTCTCTTTTAAATCGTATGTAGCGTTCTGAGTCTCGATTTTCAGCTTCTACAAATATTGAATGAGGTTTGCCTTGTAGTTCGTCAGCAGTGTAGCCTATTGCTTTGCTGAAATTATCATTTGCTTTTATTATATTTATATTGGTATCAAATTCTACGACTACAGCAGTGGTGTTTATGTTTTCGTTACGACTTACCAATAAACTCTCAGTTGATTTTTGTACCGTAATATCGGTTAATATTTCTAATATCTTTATTGGTTTGTTTTCTAAATTTAGAATTGGAGAGTATATTGTTTTAAAGAAATATAGTTTTTTGTTTTTGTCTACTCGTTTACATTCCGTGTTTATTTTTTCGCCTCTTCTAAGTTTAGTCCAAAGTTTTTTGTAGTCAGGGGTTTTGCGTATTTTTTCCGGTATAAACATACGTTGATGTTTACCTTTTATTTCTTTGAGTGAGTATCCGAATGTTTTTAAGAAAGTTGCGTTTGCTTTTATTAGCGTGCCGTTTGGCAGATATTCGGCAACAAGATTGTTTTCATCAACTGCATCAAATCTGTCTCTTATTTCTTTTTCTTTTTGTTCAAGTTCTTTATTGGTGTAAATTAGGTTGTTGTGTTGTTGTTGGAGATGTTCTTGTACTAAGTTTAATTCATTTACTTTTTGTTTAAGTAGTGTTTCTTGTTTTTCTGATTTTTTCACAGAAGTTTTCAGCGCTTTTTCATTTTTCTTAAGTTTTGTATTGGCGCTTTCGAGCATAGCTTGTTTTTCGTTCATTTCTTTTTGAGTGGTATGTAACTCTTGTAAGTTTTTGCGCAATTCTTCTTCCTGTACCGATAGTACTTCGGCTTGGCGTTTCATTTCAAATTCCAACAATTTAGGTTCTGTAATGTCTGTACCAAGCGCCATTATATTCATTATTTTTTCAGCTTCGTCTTTAATTGGAGCATATACTATTGACAGCCAAACTTCTTTGTTATTCATTTTTATATTTTCGATTCTGCGTATATGTTCTCCATTTCTAAGTTTGTTCCAGAGGTCGTTGTATTCTTTAGCGCTACGAATTTGTATAAATTCATTATGCTGCAAGCCTATTATTTGGGCTTCAGGAACTTCGAGTAGTTCCAACATTCCTCTGTTTGCAAAAGTGATATTACCGTTATTGCTTATATCCAGCACGAGTGATGAACTGTCGATAGCAGAGAGTATACTTGCCATTTCGGCTTCTCTACGTGCCGATTCTTCTTGTGTTTCTTTAAGTTCTTCAAAATTTTGCCTCATTTCTTTTTCTTGCAAACTCATTTGTTCGGCTTGGGTTTGCGATTGTTTGAGAAGTTTTGAGGTGCGGAGGTTAATTTTTGTCATTGACAATGAAGCGGCAATATTGTCTGCAACATCTTCCGTGAAACTTATTTGATGCGATTTAAATTCACTGAAAGAAGCAATTTCTATAACGCCCAAAACGTCTTCTTCAACTTTCATGGGGACTATTAGTAGGCTACGGGGATTGGCACTTCCTAAGCCGGAAGTTATATTAAGGTATGAATCCGGTATATCGGTCATGTATATGCTTTCCTTTTCTATGGCGGCAGTTCCGAGCAGTCCTTCGCCCGGATAAATTTTATTTCGGCGTTTTTTCTCTTTTCCGTAGGCGTATGCCGAAGTAAGTTCTAAGTATTTTTCTTCTTCGTTTTCTCCGTCGTTGTAAATATACATAGCACCTTGGTTAGCGTCAAGATAATTTACCAATTCGCGTATTAGATGACCGGAAAGTTGCTCAATATCGTCAGGATTTTGTCGTAAAATATCATTGAATTTTGCAATACCCTCATTTGTCCATTTTCGGGTATCATCTTCACGTTTTCTTCGTTTATCTTCTATTGCGGCTTGGTTTAGGTTTCGGCGCATGTCAAGTAGTGCATTTCCTAATGCATCATTTTCACTAAGTGGAGTGTAATCTGTATTAAAAACACCTTCTCCTAATGTAATGGCGAAATCTGTTGTCTTTTTCAAACTTTCTATAAGTTTGTTTATGACATTTTGCATTTTAGCAGCTTCGTCTTTTCCTTTTGTAAGCTCTATTTGATTTGGTAATATACCCTTACTAAGTGGTTCTACATAGGCATAAAGTTTATTTAGCGGCACTGATACTGAAACAGAAAATATCCAAATAAGTAATATTATAATTATGCTTATGATAAGCAGAAAAATATAGGTTGAGTTTTTTGCGTCTCTTATTTGTACTTGGTAGGTAGATTTAATTTGTTTATTTATCAAATCTATTTCGGGGTTTATTTTATGAATTTCGTTTCGCAGCTTACCTTTTAGCCCGTCTCTAAAATCGAAGCCGAGTTTTTCATCTATCTTACGAAGCGACATAAAGTATTGTTTATATGCGTTTATTTGGTCGGCAAAATTGGTTGATATTAGGCTATTGGATTTTATTTCTGAATCATCTTCATAATCGGTCATTAATGAATCCTGATTTGTATTCATTAAATTATAGTACAGTTCTCTAAATTTAAATATAAATTCATCGTAAGTCTCTTCCCTTTTGTTTAGAAGATAGCTATCGCTTAGCTTTTGCATTACCAGAATATGTTTTTTTGCAGCATCATTTGGTGCTTCTGTTAGTGCATTTTCTGATGCTTTTTTCATTTCGCCTATAACGCCTGTTTCGTCTGAGCCTCTTTTGAATATAGTTTCAACAAGTTGTACAAATATTTTTCGGTAATTGTTCTTATAGTCTCTTATAGCTTCATAATTTTCATTTATGTTTAAATCTTTTGTAATTTCCGATTGAATTATATTTCCAATGGTTAAGTCAAATTTATTGGCTGCATCTGCGTGCTTTCTTATATAGGTGTTTTGTCCTGTTGTGAAAAAAGTTTTATCATCCTTGTAACGTAATAAAAATTGCTGCTCAAATCGTCTTAACTCAAGGTATTGTATGGTAAGTTTATCTACTTGTGAACTATATTTTTTATAATTTTCGGAACTGTTTAAGGTCAAAACAAAAAAAACTGCAACCAATCCAATGAGCAAAATCATAATGCTCAAAAGCAGTAAAAAACGTGTTCTGAAACTCAAATTGCGGATTGAAAGTGTCATAAAGACAATTTTAATTATTTACAATAGCTTTTTATTGTTTTTATATAAATAGTTGATAATCAGCGTTTTGTAACGCTTTTCGCACGTATAACTGCCTGATTATTAACACATTAGAGTTTTAATTCTTAATTCATTTGTAATACGAAAACGTAAAAATAATACTAACACGACAAATATAAAAAAAAATGTAATATTTGAAATATCTTTTTATTTTTGGTGAAAAATAAACACCAAAAACATGCTTTACCCTTTAAAATTTAAAGAAATTTTTGTTGAAAAAATATGGGGCGGACAAAAATTAGCAAAATCTTTACATAAAAAATTACCTTTTGAGAATACTGGAGAAAGTTGGGAGTTATCGGGCGTACCGAATAACGTTTCGGTTGTGTCGGAAGGCACATTAGTCGGTAATAATTTGGAAGAGCTGTCGGAAATATACATGGACGAATTGTTGGGAGATGAAATTTGGAACAAACATGGAAATAAATTTCCGCTTTTGATAAAATATATTGATGCCAATGATTTTCTCTCGGTACAAGTTCATCCAAACGACCAATTAGCTTATGAACGCTACCAAACCAATGGTAAAAACGAAATGTGGTATATTGTTGATGCCGAGCCTGATGCAGAATTAATTCTCGGTTTCAATTGCGAGATGGATAAAAACAGCTTCTTGGAAAAAGCAAAAAATAAAAATTTGACACCTTACCTAAATAGGATAAAAGTAAAGAAAGGCGATGCTTTTTTCATTCCTGCCGGCTTGGTGCATGCCATAGGTAAGGGAGTGTTGATAGCCGAAATACAGCAAAGCTCCGATGTAACATATCGAATTGACGACTACGGGCGTACCGACAGTATGGGAAATACACGCGAATTGCATATAGAAAAAGCAGTTGATGCCTTGAATTTTGAAGCCGGTATTCCTAAACTACTAAGCTGCAGACCTAATACCGATAGTTTTGCACCTTTATTTAGTTCAGAATATTTTTCGGTGAACCTTGGAAATTTACAAAAACATTGTGAACTAAATCTCAGCTTGCGAAAAAGTTTTACGATACTTATGTGCCTCGAAGGCAAAGCCAAACTTTATTCCGAACCATACGAGACCCATATAACTAAAGGCGCTACGGTTTTGTTGCCTGCCATCTTTAATTATGCCGAGCTTACTACCGATGAAAATACAAAAATTCTTGAAATATTTATTTGATAAACAGTAATTTCCACAAGATAAAAACAGCTTGGCGATAAGAAGTTTAGATTTTTTTAAAAAAGTGATAAAAAAATATGAGTATAAACAATAAATATACAATAAGAGTTTACGGTTTATTGATAAATGAAAACCAAGAAATACTACTTACCGATGAAATATTTCAAGGCATGGAAATTACAAAATTTCCGGGCGGCGGAATGGAAAAAGGCGAAGGCACGATAGATACATTAAAGCGAGAATTTATGGAAGAAACAGGAATTGAAATAGAAGTAAAACAACATTTCTATACTACTGATTTCTATCAAGCTGCTTTGCAAAATCCTGATATTCAACTTATAAGTATTTACTATTTCGTAGAACCTATTTCTTCAATTGCTAAGAAAAATTTAGAAAAATTTATTGAAAATTCCGGCAAACTTTCCAACGGCATAAAATTCAAATTTGAAAAAATTTCAGATTTACAAATTAATGATATAACTTTACCGATAGATAAAAAAGTACTGCAACTTTTACAAGAAATTAATTAGCATACGAGCCAAAATTATGAAATTCAGTATTATAGTACCCGTATACAATCGCCCCGAGGAGATAAAAGAACTTTTGGACAGTTTGAGCAGACAAAGTGAGAAAAACTTTGAAGTAATTGTAGTGGAAGACGGTTCAACCGACAAGGCTGAAAACGTAGTGTCTTCGTACAGCGAAGTGCTTGATATTCAGTACTTTTATAAAGAAAATGAAAAGCCTGCCATTGCACGAAATTATGGCGCAAAACGAGCCAAAGGCGATTACTTGTTGTTTTTTGATTCGGACTGCATAATACCACCCGATTATTTCAAAAATATAAATAAAAAATTAAGCTCCAACTATACCGATGCCTTCGGTGGACCTGATGCAGCGAGAGACGACTTCAACAATATGCAACGCGCCATAAGTTATTCCATGACTTCGTTTTTTACAACCGGAGGAATAAGAGGACGCAACGAAAAAACAGGAAAATTCTATCCGCGAAGTTTCAACATGGGAGTTTCGCTGAAAGTTTTTAACGAAATAGGCGGCTTCCCTATTACTAAAATGCACCCGGGCGAAGACATGGTTTTCAGTGTCGAAATAATAAAACGCGGCTATTCTACTCAACTTATAAAAGAGGCATTTGTTTATCACAAAAGAAGAAATACATTGAGTAGTTTTCATAAACAAGTTTTTAATTTCGGAAAAACCAGAGTAATAATATCTAAGGTATATCCCAAAACAAAAAAAATCCTTTTTTGGATGCCTACCATAATGGCATTAGGTACAATTTTACTTCTAATTATGTCGTTTATAAATATAAAATTTATTTTGCCACTAATCTTATATATTTTTATGATATTTATAGACTCATACATGAAAAATGAAGACCCCGAAGTGGCAGGACTAAGCATAGTAAGTTCATTTACACAGATATTCGGCTATGGCTTCGGATATTTGAGTAGTTATATAAAGGTGTATTACAACAAAATTGATGAATATAACGTATTTTGCAACGGATTTTATCCTTCAGAAAATAAATAATTTGTTAGAGTGTCGGGGAATAAGATTTATAAAAATATCGTTATCGCAAGAAAGGATTAAAATATTGAAAAAATAAACATAAAAAAACATATGGACATAAAAGATTATAAATACGGAACACCATATAAAGTTAAAGCACTGCAAACATACTCGTCTGTGGAATGGATGCATGCAGAAACAAAAAAATATCGCTCAGTATTTGACAAAGATGAAGTTTCTTTCATGAGATTTCATTTTTCATTCTATAATAAATTATTTGATGAAGAAGATTGGGAAGTAAACATAGCTTTTAAAGTTCATAAAGATTCCGACCCCGCCGATAAATACGTCTATGAGTTTAATGAAAATTTTAAAATATCAAAAGATAAGAACGTAATTAATATACATGAAAGTTGGGGGTCTTCAAAACCCGGAAGATTTTGGAAAGAAGATGACTACACATTGGAAGCCTATATTGAAGGTACTTTGGTAGAAGTACACAGGTTTTATATATACGAGGTAGGGCTTATTACCGCCGAAGACAACCCATACTTTGATTTTATTAGTTTAAGATTATACGAAAGCACCACAAACGGCACTCCTTACGGGCAAAGAAAATATCTTACACAGTTTTCAAAAGACACTACAAGATATGTGTGGGTAGAACTGACAGTAGCTCCCAAAGTAAGTAAAAATATTCATCTTGAATTTTTTTCTAACTTTTTTGATAAATCAGGTCTATGTAAGACGAGTTTGCAAGATATTAAATATGTAAGAGAGGGTGAGAAAGGTAAAGAAGTAAGATTGGTAACAGGCTGGGGCAGAGACACTCCCGGCTCATGGGAGAACGACACCTATACCATAGAAGTTGTTTTTATGGAAAACCTTATAGTAAGTGGAATATTTACCTTTGGTACAGAAGAAATAGAGGGCGAAATACCCTTACGTTTAGGCTCGCTTTCAGCAATAAATTCAAGTTTTTCTGTTCAAGAAACGGAAGAAGAAAATGAGGAAACACTGGAAGAACTTATGCAGGGGCTAAACGAACTGGTAGGACTCGAAAGTGTGAAAAAACGTATTCGGGGGCATATTGATTATATCGATTTCCTGAAACTTAGACAAGACAAAGGCTTTGAAGAAAAAACCGACCTTTCGTTACACTCTGTTTTTACGGGTAATCCGGGTACAGGAAAAACAACGGTAGTGAAAATGCTTGGTAAAATATATCAACGAAAAGGTCTCCTTTCTCAAGGGCATGTTTACGAGGTAGACCGCTCTGTGTTGGTAGGTGAATTTATAGGACAAACCGCCCCCGCCACCAAAGATGCAATAAAAAAAGCCAAAGGCGGCATACTTTTCATAGATGAAGCCTACATGCTATACAGGTCGAAAGATGACGAAAAAGATTTTGGTAAAGAAGCGCTTGAAGTTTTGATAAAAGAAATGTCGGACGGTGATGGCAATATAGCCATTATGTTTGCAGGCTATCCTAAAGAAACAATGACTATGATAAACAGCAATCCCGGGCTGAAATCAAGGATAGACCATTTCTTTCATTTTGAAGATTACACTCCGGAAGAGCTTATAAAAATAGCCGACGTAGCCGCCAAAAAACGAATGATTACCCTAAGTGATAAAACTCGAATAGAACTTAAAAAAATACTCACCGAGGCATATCGCAACCGAGACAACAGCTTTGGTAATGCACGTTTCGTGTATTCGCTTATAGATGAAGCTAAAATGAACATGGGCTTGCGAATAATGAAAAAAGGCGATATTAATAACTTAACTAAGGAAGAAATTTCGGAGGTAATTCTCGAAGATGTTAAAAATATACAAACCAAACAAACTAAAGCGCTTGTTAATATAGAACAGGATAATTTATTGTTGGAAGATGCCATGGCGGAATTAAATGCGCTGGTAGGAATGTCTGATATAAAAACTCAAGTAAGCGAGCTTGTTAAGCTCGTGCGCTATTATAAAGAAATAGGTAAAAATGTTCTTAATGAATTTTCGCTACATACTATATTTACGGGCAATCCGGGTACCGGAAAAACCACTGTTGCCAGAATATTCGGAAAAATTTTCAAAGCATTGGGCATTTTAGAACGCGGACACCTCGTTGAAACAGGACGCGACGATTTGATAGCCGGTTTTATTGGACAAACGGCGCTAAAAACCAAAGAAGTACTTGACAAAGCACAAGGCGGGGTTCTTTTTATTGACGAGGCGTATGCTTTAGGCGAGAAAGGCGGAAACAGTTACGGCAAGGAAGCCATTGAGGTAATTCTGAAAAACATGGAAGATTATAGAGGTAAATTTGCGGTAATAGCAGCTGGTTACCCCGACAATATGGCGCAGTTTCTGCGCACCAATCCGGGCTTGCAGTCTCGTTTCGACAGGGTTTTGCATTTCAAAGATTACAAACCTGAAACATTGCTTGAGATTGCAAAATTTATGTTAAAGAAGCATAATTTGATATTAGACAATGAAGCAGAGCAGCATTTAAAAACTGAAATTTCGGATATGTACCGTAAACGTGATAAATTTTTTGGTAACGCTCGTACTATGCGAAAACTATCGGAGCAAGTTGCTCGAAATCAAAATTTGCGTATGGCTGATACTCCTAAACATATTCGCACTGAAGAAATGCAGAAAACAATAACCTTAGAAGACCTGAAAAATGTAGACGCAATAGGAATAATAGAAAAAAGTCGGAAAGGTTTGGGATTTTAACCCAAATTTGACACTCTCCCGCAAAGTCCGCAAAGCTAAGAAATGCAAAGAACGCAAAAATTAAATTTTTGCGTTCTTTTTGTTTTCAAAATAAATATTTTCTTACGATATTATTTTGTCTTCTATTAGTATTTTTATTGCATTTTTTTAATGGTTTTTGCTTCTAAGTTTCTGATTGTTAGATGCTTGGGTCTTTGGCTCGTCTTGCTGAAATTATACGATAAGTAGTATCTCATATTTTAATGTAAGACTTACAAAGCTACAATTAACTTTTTAATTTGGTGTTATAAGGATATAAGGATATAGGTGCATGCACTCACTCATTAGTCAATTAGTCCTTTATTCTTTTTCCCATTGTATTCCCATGAGAGTAATATCATCTATTTGAGAATGTTCGCCTTGCCATTTTTTTAAAATATTATCCACTTTGGCATACTGTTTTTTCATTGGGAGTTTGTGAATGTCGAGTAGTAGTTTTTTTAATTGATTTTTGGTAAATTTTCTTCGTCTATCACCGCCAACTTGGTCTATATAACCGTCTGTAAATAAGTAAATTCGGTCATTCTTTCGTAATTGAATATATGTTGTTTCAAATTCTTTTTCAATTGGGTAACTCCCTATTGGATTGCGGGTTGCTTTATATTCTAATAATTTATTATTTCTGATAAGCATTAACGGATTAAATGCGCCGGAGTATTGAAGTTCGTTAGTTTTTAAGTTCACGGCACACAAAGCTATGTCTAAACCTACCGTCCTGATTGAGCTTTGGGCAGATTTAAAAGTGTCTTTTATTTCTTTTCTGACGGCATCTAAAATAGCGCCTGTTGTTTGTATTTTTTCGTTTGCTATGTAATTGGTTAAATAACAAATGCTAATCATAGTAATTAAAGCGCCGGGTATACCGTGTCCTGTACAGTCGGCAACTGCAAATACGGAGTAATCTTTTATTTTTTTCGCAAAATAGAAGTCCCCACCAATGATTTCTTTTGGTGTAAAATATATAAAAAAGTCTGAGGGCGATAAAATTTGAGAAATTGTTTTTTTATCGGGTAATAGTGTATCTTGTATGTATTTAGAATAGTTAATAGAGTCTCTTATTTGGGTGAGGGCATTTTCTGCTTCTCCCTTTAATACTTTCATTTGCTTTGAGTATAATTCAGTTTCAAAGTTTCGTTGCTCTAGTTCTAATTTTTGTGTAAACAGGTCTTGATTAAGGGTCTCTAATTTTAGGTTTTTCTTTTCTATCAACGCTTTCTGTTCTTCTATACTTTCATTTTTAATTCGTATCTCTTCTAAAGAATCATTTAATACTTTATTTTTCTCTTCGATTAGACTTTTTTGGTCTTCTATACTTTTGTTTTTAATGCGTATCTCTTCCAATGAAGCGTTTAGTACTTCGTTTTTCTCT
>PDWJ01002599.1_pt1 | contig 28286 bp, 25 predicted proteins | sample 1430881 | NCBI WGS metagenome assembly PDWJ01 (sample SAMN01162460, study PRJNA174530) | Oral metagenome, whole genome shotgun sequencing project. | biome: Marine environment; feature: Marine mammal; material: Swab sample of the gingival sulcus; isolation source: swab sample of gingival sulcus...
TAGCTCAAACCGAATACCGTTATCCCGATATACCAAAATCGCAGGTGCTAACGGAATTAATTATAGAACGAGAACTCAAAAAGGTATTAATACGCAATTATTTCAAAGAAAATCCGAATGGATAAACCTAATTTTCCTAAAATAAAAACAGATGAATTTAAAAATAAAAACAGACAATATAACCGATAAAGAGAATATTATTTATTGTACAAACGATAAAGATGCTAAAAATTTACCGCTGTCTCCACAAGAATTAGAGTATGTGGAACAAGAAATAAAAGCTGAAAACTTACTCGTTGAAATAAATAGATATACCCACAAAATATTTGTTGGTGTTACAAAAGAAACAGGCTCTGCTGCTGCCTTAGAAAAAATGCGTAAATTGGGAAACCAACTGCACTGCAAGGTACAAGCGGCAAAAATAAAAACTCTTACCATTGTGGATCAGTTAGTTGATAAAACATCTGTTTTAGCATTGATTGAAGGTGTTGTTTTATCGAACTATCAGTTTATAAAATATCTGAAAGACACAAAAAAAGTAAAACATACGCTAACAAGTATAGAGGTGGTAAGCAAAGAGATACAGGCTTCCGATTTAGAAGAATTAAGTGTGGTTTGCAGTGGCGTAAAAGAAGCCCGTGATTTGGTAAATGAGCCTTTGAGTTATTTAAATGCTCAAAAGTTAAGCGAAGAGATAAAACGATTAGCTAAAGATGCCGGTTTTTCGGTAGAAATATTCGGTAAATCGAAAATAGAAAGTCTGAAAATGGGCGGACTATTGGCAGTGAATCAGGGCAGTATCGACGACCCGCAATTTTCTATATTAGAATGGAAACCCAATAATGCTAAAAATACTGCTCCAATTGTATTTGTGGGCAAAGGAATTGTTTATGACACGGGAGGCTTAAGTTTAAAACCTACTCCAGACAGTATGGACTTAATGAAATCGGATATGGGAGGAGCGGCAGCAGTTATTGGTGCTGTTTATGCCATTGCTAAAGCAAAACTACCGGTACATATTATTGGTTTAGTACCCGCCACCGATAATCGTCCGAGCGGAAATGCATATGCTCCCGGCGATATAATTACCATGTATAACGGGTTAACCGTAGAGGTGTTGAATACCGATGCCGAAGGACGCTTAATTCTTGCCGATGCATTGAGTTATGCCGATAAGTACAAACCTGAATTTGTGGTTGATTTGGCGACTTTAACAGGTGCAGCCGCAGTTGCTATCGGAAAATACGGAGTGGTTGCCATGGGAAACGAAAAGAGTAAGAACCAAATGCAACAACTGCAAAATTCAGGAAATAATGTTTACGAAAGAGTGGTAGAATTCCCATTTTGGGAAGAGTATGGCGAGTTGATAAAATCAGATATTGCAGATTTGAAAAATTTGGGCGGACGTGACGGCGGAGCTATTACTGCCGGAAAATTCTTAGAGAATTTCACCAATTATCCATGGATACATATCGACATCGCAGGACCTGCTTTTGTTACCACCTTAGATAATTATAGAGGCAAAGGCGGAACCGGAGTAGGCGTTCGTTTATTATTCGATTTTGTAAAAAATTACAAATAACAATAAAGATAATATTGCTATTTTGTATATTTGTGCAATTGGGAAATCATTTTTTATATCAAAAATACATTTGATTTACCTATTTGTTACTATCTAAGAAAGAAGATAGGATATTGTACTTATCTATAAAATAAAAAATCGATGACAATAAAAGTAGGAATAACTCACGGAGATATCAACGGAATAGGATATGAAGTAATTATAAAATCGCTATTAGACAACAGAATATACGATTTATGTACCCCTATTATTTATGGTTCGCCCAAAGTTGCAGCATATCATCGCAAGGCTCTGAATATTGAGCATTTTAGCTTAAATAATATAAAAAGTGCCGAACATGCACATCCTAAACGTGCCAACATTATTAATTGCTGCGACGATGCCATTAAGGTAGAATTAGGAAAATCTACCGAAGTAGCAGGAACAGCAGCCTTTAAATCTTTGGAAACGGCTGTGGAGGATTTAAAAAATGGATTGATTGATGTACTAGTTACCGCTCCTATCAACAAGAAAAACATTCAATCAAAATCTTTCGATTTTCCGGGACATACCGAATATTTAGAATCTAAATTAGATGGCGGAAAATCATTGATGCTATTGATGAGCGGTAATTTGAAAGTAGGTATCGTAACAGGACATATTCCCATATCTGAAGTACCAAACAAAATTACCAAAGAGGCAATAGCTGAAAAGCTGGAGATATTAAATGAAACTTTAAAACAAGATTTTGGTATCGGAAAACCTAAAATTGCAGTGTTAAGTTTAAATCCACACGCCGGAGATAACGGTTTAATCGGAAAAGAAGAGGAGCAAATTATAAAACCTTTGCTGAACGAGGTTCGCGAAAAAGGTATTATGGCATTGGGACCTTATCCTGCCGACGGTTTTTTTGGCTCTGATGATTACACCAAATTCGATGCTGTTTTGGCAATGTATCACGATCAGGGATTAGCTCCTTTCAAGGCTTTAGCTTTCGATTCAGGCGTAAACTTTACAGCCGGATTATCCCATATTAGAACATCTCCGGCACATGGAACGGCTTATGCTATTGCCGGTGAAAATACAGCTTCAGAAGCATCGTTCAGAGAGGCTTTGTATTTAGCTATTGATGTGTATCAAAAAAGAACTCAATATAAGACTTTGAGCGAAAATCCTTTGCCCATCTCCAAAATAAATGCGGATAAAAAACCCCGAAGAATAGAATAATGGATACAATCCAAAATTAACATAAAAACACCTTTAAGATATAAAAATTCTTAGAGGTGTTTTTTATAATATCATCAACTATCGATTCTTCTCAATAATATAATCCACAAATATTGCAGGAGTTTTAATATAGTCAGGACCTAAAGAGCCGGTTTCCACCAATTCTCTCGGTTCAGCTATTACCAAATCGGCTGCTGTTGCCATTAGCGGATTAAAATTTTGAGAAGTTCCTTTATAAATTAAATTACCCATCTTATCGCTAATACTTGCACCAATTAATGCAATATCAGCACGTAGTGGCTTTTCTAATAAAAACTCTCTGCCATCAACGGTAATAATATCTTTCCCTTCGGCTACCAAAGTTCCCACACCCGTAGGTGTTAAAACACCACCCAATCCGGCTCCCCCCGCTCTAACCCGTTCGGCAAGCGTACCTTGAGGACAAAATTCCACTTCTAAATCGCCACTATTCATCTGTTCAATACAAGCTTTATTAGCTCCAATATAAGAGGTAATTACCTTTCTTACCTGACCGCGGGCAAAAAGTTTTCCCAGTCCCTTATCGGCAAATGAGGTATCGTTACAGATTATTGTTAAATTTTTAATTTCTGTTGCTGCAATGGAATCTAATAGACTATTGGCTCCTCCAACCGATAAAAACCCACCTACCATTATAGTCATTCCATCTTTAATTTTAGCAATGGCATTTTCTATTGATATAAACTTATTCATTAGGTAATGGTGACAGATTTATCAGTATTATTATTTTTTCAATATCCAACACGATATTTCAGGATAAACTTTTTGGAAATCCCGTTTCAGAGCAATTGCCTCTTCTTTTGTTTTAAACTGATTTACCGCTACAGCTTGTAAATGTTTAAAAGGAAAAACCGTTGCAGGATAAGCTTTATCTTCTAATTTTGCTTGTAACTGTTCAGCATTCTTTTTCGATGAGAAACATCCGGCAACCAGATAGTACATTGGTCGAGCTGCTATAGTTGCTTTTACTTTTGCACTTATTTCAGGCTTAAAAATAACCAATTCCTCTTTTGGAGACACTTTAGATGTTTTTTCTTTCGGAGAAAAACTGGTTTCTATACCTATACCTGCAGCATTTATTGACATCTCGTTTTCAGAACTTGTAGGAAGCAATGCCACCGCAAACAGACAAGCTGCAGCTGCTGATATATACCCCCATCGTTTAGCAGATATAGTTCTTGTAATAGGTTTCGATTGAGCAGCCAGTGCCGTAATTGTTTGTTGCGAAGGGTTGCTAACTGAAGTCAGCTCGAAACTATCCAATCCATAAGAGGCAATTAAATAATTAACACTATTATTAGGGGTAAACTGTAAATTAAACTTTCTATCGTTATAAAAACTACCTATATTTTCTAAAACTACAGTTTCGCCGCGTTGCAATTGCACAAACATATCTTCCACAAAAAAATCTACCGATTTTTCAGCTTCAGCATATTCTAAATTTTCTACATCAGCCAAATACTTAATCAGTAAACCATCATTCCTGTTCAGATTACTATTGAATCCAATATCCTTCGAAGGAGGATAAATAGTATTACTATTCCTGTCGATTTTTGCAGCTCTATAATTTGCCACAAACCCACCAAAACCAGGTATTATCACACAATCGTGAAGATATAATAGATCTTGTATATATTTCGATATTTCTAACATAACAGAACAAAATTAATGAAAAAATCTGATTATCCAATAGCAATAAAAGTTTAATTTTTAAGATCAATGATCTACGGATTTTGTTTGCTTAATCGTCTATCTGCTCTTCGCCCCAGTTTTTTGCAATATGATCTAATATCAGCATTAAATCGTTGTAGTGATTAGCCCGCAACATATCAATTCTTGTTTGCTTAAAATTGTGCAATCCTTTAAACATTCCTGCCATATGACGACGCATATGCAGAATGCCTCGCCGCTCGTCAATCCAATCTATGGCAGCATCAATTTGCTCTTTAAGCATCTCTACCTGCTGTGCCACTGTTGCTTGAGGAAGTAGTTCTCCTGTCTTTAAATAGTGTTTTACATCTCTGAAAATCCAGGGCTTACCCACAGCTGCACGCCCAATCATAATGGCATCTACTCCATATTTATCAAATGCTTGTTTTGCAATCACAGGTGTGGTAATATCACCGTTTCCAATAATGGGAATCTGCATACGCGGATTATTTTTTACCGCTCCTATTAAAGTCCAATCGGCATCACCTTTATACATTTGGCAACGAGTACGGCCATGAATGGTTAGCGCCTTTATTCCCACATCTTGCAATTGTTCTGCAAGTTCAACAATAATTTTGCTTTCATCGTCCCAGCCCAATCGGGTTTTTACTGTTACCGGAATATTTACCGCTTTAACCACCTCTTCGGTAATCTTTAATAGTTGTGGAATATTTCGCAACATACCGGAACCGGCACCTTTGGTCGCTACTTTTCGTACCGGACAACCAAAATTCAAATCTAAAAAATCAGGCTGAGCTTCTTCTACTATTTTGGCTGCCTCCACCATGGCATCTACCTCTTTACCATATATCTGAATAGCAACAGGTCGCTCTTCTTTTAATATGGTTAACTTTTTTACGGTTTTATTTACCGATCGAATTAATGCATCGGCAGATATAAATTCGGTATACATTAAATCAGCGCCATATTTTTTACACAAAATACGAAATGGAGGATTGGTTACATCTTCCATTGGAGCTAACAATACCGGCTGGTTTCCTAAATCTAAATTCCCTATCTTCACTACTCTATTTTTTATAATTGGATGCAAAAGTAGTTATTTTTATTTTCTAATTTTGTTTCTTTGCATTTTTGTAATTTTATACGAGCATATGAACAATCTATCCACCCAACAATATTCACCGGCAAAACAGCTTTTACTAAGTTTGCTTATTGTAATTGTCTCATTTTTAATTTGCATGTTTGCAGGAAGCATTCTCACCGCACTAAGTTTCGACATCAACTTAATGACCGATGCTTCAGCATTAGATGCCAAAAGCAGTAATGCTAACATAAGTGCTTTAAAATTTTTTCAAATTATCTATTCTTTGGGACTTTTTATATTTCCCCCTTTCATAATAGCTTATTTCATACACGGAAAAATTTTTTCGTATCTTTATTTAGATAAAATTCCTAAATCAATATTGGTAATATTGGCTGTTTGCATTACATTTTTTGCTCTGCCAATTATAGGTGTGCTGGGAGAGTGGAACGCACAAATGCATTTGCCTGATTTTTTATCGGGATTAGAAGCCTGGATGAAACAGAGCGAAGAACAAGCCAAAATAATAACAGAGAAATTTTTAGAAATGCACTCTGTTTCAGATTTATGGATAAATTTATTCGTAATAGCTGTTATTCCCGCTTTGGGAGAGGAACTACTATTCAGAGGGGTTATTCAGCAAATTTTTATTCGTATGACCAATAATAAGCATTGGGCTATTTTTATTTCTGCTTTTATTTTTTCGGCATTGCACCTGCAATTTTTCGGTTTTTTACCACGAATGTTGATGGGCGTTTTGTTTGGCTATCTATTAGTATGGTCCGGTAGTTTATGGATTCCTATTATTGCCCATTTAACCAATAATGGCATGGCTGTAATTATAACCTATATGATTAGCAAAGGCAATATTTCAAAAGAGGTAGAAAATATCGGTACTAATGGAGATATAGCAGTCAATATTATATCTGTTTTATTGGTAGCTCTGTTACTGTTCCTTTTTGCGCGTATCAGCAAACGATAAAGTTAAACTGTTTTGAGCTGCTTGTTTTTGCCGTTGTAACCGCTCTTTTTCTCCACGTCGCCATACGTAAACAACACCATATTCTGCACAAATATTACGTTTTTCTTCATCATTGAGATGCTCAAAATTTTTCTCGACTTCATTCCATAATGTTAATATAAGAGTATCAGCCTCGTTACGATATTCAGCAACCCTATCCAGCAAACGCTGAGTATTTTGCCGTAAAATCTTTTGATAATTAAATGCCTGTTTAAAGCTTTCACAAGCCACACGAACCAATGCGATAGACGGACTATAAATGGCATTTCCCCCTTTGCTTATTCGTTCCTGTTCGCCTCGTATTAATTTTTCCCCCCACTCAATAACTTTAATATCTTGCGTCAACGAAGGTGTAGATTTAGAAGTTTTTTTTAAACCATAGAATTCACGAACCTCTGGTTTTAATTCCTCTCTGATGATAGCAAAATTCAATACCTGAATAAAATGCGAAACGTATAATTTTGCTTTACGTAATTTTTTCGTATAATCTTTACTGCTTTGCGATTGCTGGATTAATGCTTGTCTGTAATTACGAATAGATAATTCGTAGTTTGGCACAAAAATATCTATCTTCTGCAATAAAAGATAGGAAAAAGCCAATTCATGTTTAGGCTTTCTCATACTAATACTCAAAGCTGCTTTTAATGCACGCATACGTGCTAAATCGGTATTTGGTAATCGTCGATAAGGCATTAGATATCGTTTTAGAATTACAAAAATACAAAACTATTAATTATACTTAAACACATTTTACATCTTTTTTTCTCTATTGTAGAAAACATCCTCAAAAGCTCCCCACCTTCCACATATCATAAAATTAGCTTAAATAAATCGCCATAATTAACAAAAAACACATTTATTTAAAAATCAACATATTACAAAAAACAATAACATTTTTCACAAATATGAAGATAATCGGTATTTTTTTTGACAGTGTTAAAAAAAATGTGTATATTACCATACTGATTTTTAATATTTTAAAATTTTACCATTATGAAAAGAAATGCTATTCTAATTGGATTAACGCTGATGTTGGGATTTACCGTATCGAGCTGTACAGATAATGAAGAAACCAATCCAATTAACAAACTACAACAAGAAGAACTAAAGGCAAAAACTGAAGTTTTGAGTACAGCAGTTGAAACTATTTCTAACTCGCAAGGGTTTGAAATTATCACTCTAAAAGGAAAAACTAAGGAAGGTGAAGCTGAAGATCAAAATGGTATAAAAATTACCTTAGACGATGTAAAAGGCGAATATGTTTACCAAAAAGAATCGAAAAGTGTAGGAAACGGACATTTTAGCGACTTCAAAAAGGTAAAAGACACCACCCTCTTTATTATGAAGATGCCAAAGGAGATTATCCACAAGCCATGGGAGGTGAGACGTACTAAAACAGAAGGCGATGAAGAGATGAAGAATAACTTTATGGTTACCACTAAGAAATATCTCTACGAAAGAGTTACCACTCCTTCTAGCTTCATGTACAATTTAGAATCTGATATCAAATCGGATAGCATTGACGTGGGTACTTTAGCTATCAATTGGGCAATGAAAGGAGAAATGGACATTAATTATGATGCTCAGTTTAAGTTTCCTGAAGAATTCTTAATTGGAGCAGACTTAGATTTATCTGAAAATAATGTAGCGTATGAATATTTTCTTATGCATGGTGACAAAACTTTATACAAAGAAAAATGCACCATTGATTCCGATAGTAGTAATTTCACCTACAGCCTAAATATTGGCAACATCGAAATAAAATTAGAGAATGGTAAGTATATAATTTTACGTGATGACAAAGAGGAAAAAGATGTTAAGATAGAAGTGGTTGCACCTGATAATGGAAAAACTAAAGTTTCCAGAAGACTTATGGGAGTTGCAATGTTTTTCGCATCGAACTTTGACCTTAAAATTACATTTGCTAATGGTGACGTAATTATATTATCAGAGTTGGTAGGTAAAGAAACCTTAGTGAAAATGAACAAGCTATTCGATTCGATGTATGATATGTACTTTGTTAAAAATATTGTTGATCGTGTTGCTATGCAAGTTTATTTTATGAACAAAACCGAACAATAATTGTAAAAAACGTTAACCGCAAACAAAAAAAAGAGAAAGTCAATTGACTTTCTCTTTTCTTTTTACAATCACAATACTTTTATTTTTTATTATTTTTAGCGATAACCTAAAATATTTTTCTACTTTTGCAGTCCAAACGGCTCCGTAGTTCAGCTGAATAGAACGTCAGATTCCGGTTCTGAAGGTCGTGGGTTTGAATCCCGCCGGAGTCACAAAAAGAGGCTAAAGGTCAATCCTTCAGCCTTTTCTTTTTTTTCTGCAAAATAACTTTTCCCAGCTCTCTGTTTTATTAACGAATAATATATATATTTGTGCTCAGCTAAATATAAAATAACTATAACAATGCTGACTCATACTATTGGAGATAATAACTCCCTGTTTAACCGCTTTATAGCAGAAATTAGAGATGTAAATATTCAAAACGATCCACTTCGTTTCCGTAGAAATTTAGAACGAATGGGTGAAGTATTTGCCTACGAAATTAGTAAAACCCTAGATTTTTCAGAAAAAACCATTACAACTCCTTTAGGAAAATGTTCTGTAAATTTACCTGATAAAGAGGTGGTGGTAAGTTCCATTCTGCGTGCCGGTCTGCCCCTACATAACGGTTTATTGAATTTTTTCGACCGATCGGAAAATGCTTTTATTTCGGCTTACAGAAAATATACCACCGACGGTGAGTTTAAAATTAATTTTGAATACATATCATCACCTTCGGTAGATGATAAGGTAGTAATCCTTGCCGATCCTATGCTCGCCACAGGTTCTTCAATGGAATTAGCTTACAAAGCGCTTTTAACCAAAGGAACCCCTAAACATGTTCATGTGGTTGCTATAATTGCCAGTCCCGAAGGAGTAGAGTATGTAAAAAATAATCTGCCCTCAGAAAATGTTACTTTATGGCTGGGTGCAGTAGACGAAGGATTAAATGACAAATCCTATATCATCCCCGGATGCGGAGATGCAGGAGATTTGGCATTTGGTGCAAAATTGGGATAAAGAAATTGATAAAGGCTGTCGTATTAGACGGCCTTTTCTGTATTTCAAAAATAGAATAAAGGGTATCAATACACAGTACAAATCTTATCTATGGTATAATTAAAGAAATTAATACCTTGTAACTTCTAATTCATCGGGGCAGACCTGCAACAAATCAGAAATCCTCTTATTAAAGACTGGATGTATTAAATTGCCGGCTATTTCGTTTAAAGGAATTAATGCAAATTTTCGCTCTGCAATACGCGGATGTGGCACTTCCAGGCGTTCAGTTGTCATAACCTCCAAATCGTAAAAAAGAATATCAATATCAATAGTACGTTCGCTATAACGATTCTTTTTCCTCTTCCGACCTAATTCTAACTCAATATGTTGTATTCTATCGAGTACAGCCATTGGAGGTAAATTGGTCTCCACCACTACTACTTGGTTTAGAAAATTCTGCTCATGCGAAAAACCCCACGGTGCTGTTTCATAGATAGATGATAGCTGTAGTACTTTCCCCACTTCATCTCCTATTCTTGCGACTGTATTTTGTAATATCTCTTCGCGATTACCTAAATTACCTCCTATCAAAAAAAGAACTTTTGCCATATTCAAAAAATTTGTCTGCAAAAAAAGCAAAGAAATCTGTATAAAGAAAGTATTTATCGAAAAATAATACATTTTTACTGTAATTTAAAGCAATTAAAATATCTTTGTCGCTAATTTATGCGATAATTAAAAACAAGCTATTCTTAATATATTTGACAGCTAATTGAAAAAGATAAAAATAAACAGCTCTTTTTGAGCACAACACAAAACATAAAATATGAAAAGTTTTTTGAAATTTACACTTGCCTCATTATTAGGCTTTATTATCGGTGGAGTACTTTTACTGATTATCGGAATAGGAATAATTGGAGCAATTGCTTCCAGTTCATCGGATGTTGTTAAAGTTAAAAATAAAAGTATCCTCAAAATTAGTTTGGATAAAACCTTAATGGACAAAACCTCTAAAAATCATCCTTTTTCAAAATTTGATTTTATGGGCTACAGTCCCAAAGGAAGTATCGGATTAAATGATGTTTTAGAGAGTATCGAACGTGCAAAAACCGATGATAAGATTAAAGGTATCTACCTGAATGTTGGAGGTATTACATCGAATTTTGGAGGTATCGCATCAGTAGAAGAGATACGCAATAAATTAGCCGATTTTAAAAAGAGCGGTAAATTTATTGTCAGCTACAATAATTTCGGATACAGTCAGAAGGCATATTATTTGAATAGTGTTGCCGACAGCGTTTATCTTAACCCCGGAGCCAGCTTTATGTTTGTTGGTATGGGCGGCGAAATGATTTTCTACAAAAACTTTTTAAAGAAAATTGGTGTTGAAGCCCAGGTTATTCGTGTTGGTAAATACAAATCGGCTACCGAACAGTTTTTTAGAGATAATATGAGCGAAGAGAGCCGTGAACAAACAATGGCTTATGTTGGTGCTATTTGGAACAAAATTTTAACTACCATTTCAAAATCAAGGAATATCTCGGTAGAAAAATTAAATAAAATATTAAACACTTTTGCCATAAGAAAGGCAACAGATGCCAAAGAAGCCAATTTAATTGACGATGTTTTGTATCAGGACCAAATGGACGATATACTACGTAAGTTATCGGGAATTAAAGCCGATAAAAAATTACGATTAATCAGCGTCAGCGATTATTCTAAAGCCCCTAAGGGTACTCACAAAATTAAAAAAAATAAAATTGCGGTTGTTTACGCTGCCGGAGCTATTGGTGGCAAGCAAAGCCCAACGTCTATTGGTCCTGAATTGGCAGAAAGTATCCAAAAAGCACGAAAAGATTCTACAATAAAGGCTATTGTATTACGTGTCAACTCACCAGGAGGTAGTGCTTTAGTTTCTGATATTATCTGGCGTGAAGTGGCATTAGCTGCCAAGGTTAAGCCCGTAATAGCATCCATGGGAAATGTTGCTGCATCCGGAGGCTACTACATCTCCTGTGCTGCCGATACCATTGTTGCTGACTCCACAACTATTACTGGTTCAATTGGTATTTACGGACTATTTTTCTCGGGAGAAGATCTAATTAAGAACAAAATCGGATTTACTTCGGATACTTTTGGAACCAATAAATATTCTGCTTTCGGAGGTGCTTATCCTCTGCCATTTACTCCTATTTCTTCACGCAAATTTACAAAAAGTGAGAAAGCCATATTACAAGATATTATCAACGATGGCTACGATACCTTTATCAGCAGAGTTGCCGAGGGCCGCCACAAAACAAAAGAAGAAATTCACAAGGTAGCACAAGGAAGAGTTTGGGTTGCTACCGACGCTAAAAAACACGGATTGGTGGATGTTTTAGGAGGTATAGAAACAGCCATAAACATTGCAAAAGAGAAAGCTGGTTTAAACAATTATCGTATTGTTACTTTTCCTAAAGAGAAAGACCCTTTTGAAACATTCATTAAGGACCTAACTGGTGAAGCCAAAGTGAAATTACTTAAAAATGAGTTGGGACAAAGCTATCGTTTCTATCAAAAATCAAAAGAAATTCTTGATCTTGGTGGTATTCAGGCTCGTGTTCCTTACCAATTAGAAATGGAATAGAATATCTTTTAGTTACCATATTTTTGAAATCCCCTTTATTGGGGATTTTTTTGTTTTAACCTCACATAAAAGACCAATTTTATAGAGCATAACTCACAAAAAAGTAATATATTGCATACCAACAGAATATATTGTTTGCAGTTGTATCTACAATTATTATTTTTGTAAGCTATGAGAAAGCCCAACTCTTTTCTAATAATACTGCTATATCCGTTTAGTTTACTTTACGGGTTAATTGTTGGTATCAGAAACTTCCTGTTCGATATTAGAATTCTTAAAAGTACATCTTTTGAAATACCAATAATAGCTGTGGGCAATATTACCGTTGGGGGAACAGGAAAAACCCCACATATTGAATATTTAATAGCTCTACTACACAGCGATTTTAAAATTGCTACACTCAGCAGAGGATACAAACGTAAATCGAAAGGTTTTATTCTTGCTGATGAAAACTCTACTGCACTTCAAATAGGCGATGAACCCATGCAAATAAAGCGCAAGTTTCCAAACATTTTGGTTGCAGTGGATAAAAAACGTGTAAATGGCGTAAAAAATCTGTTAAAGCATCAATCCGGTGAAGACTTACAAGTAATACTGCTCGATGATGCTTATCAACATCGCTACATTAAACCAGGACTATCCATATTGTTGGTAGATTACAACCGCCTAATTACACGCGACCATATTTTACCCTATGGCCGTCTACGCGAGAGTGCCGATGAAAAAGTAAGAGCCAATATTATTATCGTAACTAAAACACCTGCTGATATGACTCCTATTCAGCAGCGAATTATAACCAAAGAAATAGATGCTCTACCCTGCCAGAACCTCTATTTTACAACATTAAGCTATGGGACACTCCAACCGGTATTTCCACAGCAAACAACCATTCTTGATGATGAATCGATATTTGATAACAAAGGTTTTGCTATACTTTTGGTAACTGGAATTGCCAATCCCAAACCGTTGAGAGATTATCTTGATAAATTCTCAAGACACATTAGCGAAATACAGTTCCCTGACCATTATTCTTTCAAAGAAAAAGATATTAGAAAAATAGAGCGGGTATTTGAAAATATTAAATCACCCAATAAAATAATTATTACCACAGAAAAAGATGCCACTCGTTTTTTTGAGATGAACATCAAATCTGCGATAATAAAACAAGCACTATTCTATATTCCCCTTCAGATAAAATTCATGGGCGGAAAAAAGCAAAAATTTAACAATCAAATATTAAATTACATCAAAAAAAGCAGCGTTCGAGCAAACTTCATCGGGTCATAACCGATAAATAGATTTAGAATGTTTACGAAAAATAAAATGAATACAACAGAAAATATAAAAAACAGTTTTTTAGATGCCCAACAGGTACTAAATAATTTTATAGCTGATGAAGCCAATTTTACAACAATTTACAGAGTTGCAGAAATAATGGCAAACAGTATAAAAAATGGAGGAAAAATACTATCATGTGGAAATGGTGGTTCGCTGTGCGATGCCATGCACTTCGCAGAAGAACTTACCGGAAGATTCAGAAACAACCGCAATGCTATGCCAGCTATAGCCATTGCCGATGCCAGCCATATTACTTGTGTGGGCAACGATTACGGTTTCGAATACATTTTCTCAAGATATGTGGAAGGAGTCGGTAAAAAAGGCGATGTACTTTTGGCTATCAGCACATCGGGAAACTCTCCTAATATTATTAATGCTATTAAATCTGCCAAACAAAAAGGAATTACCGTTGTTGGATTAACAGGCAAAACCGGTGGCGAAATGGCAGCTATATGCGATGAGGAAATTCGTGTGCCCTGGAATAAATATTCCGACAGGATACAAGAAATTCATATCAAAATAATTCACTGCTTAATCGAAGAAATTGAGCGTATTTTATTGTAAATCCAAAAACAAATAAAGACATATGCTAATTAATAATTATAGCTGATCAACAATAATACTATTTACATTTTAAGAATACCTATTAATTACGAACCATTAAAACAAAACGTCATGCTTGTAAAAACCTATGGAAGTGCAGTTTATGGAATTCATGCCACAACAATAACCATTGAAGTAAATGTTTTTCCGGGCGTGCGTTTTTCGCTGGTGGGACTACCTGATAATGCGGTAAAAGAGAGCCATCAGCGTATTGATTCGGCTCTGCGCGAGGCTGGTTATAAAATTCCGGGCAAAAAAATCATTATCAATATGGCTCCTGCCGATATTCGGAAAGAAGGTTCTGCCTACGATTTACCTTTGGCAATCGGTATTTTAGCTGCTACCGACCAAGTAGTCTGTAACGACTTAGAACAATATATGATTATGGGCGAACTGTCGTTAGACGGCAGTTTATGTCCCATAAAAGGAGTATTGCCAATGGCTATTCAAGCCCGCAACGAAGGTTTTAAGGGGCTTATATTACCCAAAGCAAATGCCCGCGAAGCAGCTGTAGTGGATAATTTAAAGGTTTATGGTGCCGATAATATTTTAGAAGTTATCAACTTTTTAAAAGGAGATAAAGATATTGAACCAACCGAAGTGGATACACGTGCGGAATTTTATGCACATTTGAACAACTTCCCTCACGATTTTGCCGATGTAAAAGGACAAGAGAATGTAAAAAGAGCATTGGAAATTGCAGCTGCAGGAGGACACAATATTATTATGATAGGGGCTCCCGGTTCAGGAAAAACCATGCTGGCAAAACGCATTCCCGGAATTTTACCTCCGCTAAGTTTAAAAGAGGCTTTAGAAACCACCAAAATACATTCGGTAGCAGGCACATTGGAAAACAACAGCTCATTAATGACACAGCGTCCGTTTCGGTCGCCGCATCACACCATAAGCGATGTGGCGCTGGTGGGAGGCGGTACTTATCCGCAGCCGGGAGAAATATCGCTTGCGCACAACGGCGTACTTTTCTTAGATGAACTTCCAGAATTTAAACGCACTGTTTTAGAAGTTATGCGCCAACCTTTAGAGGACAGAACAATTACCATATCCAGAGCTAAATTTACAGTAGACTATCCCGCAAGCACCATGCTGATTGCCTCCATGAATCCCTGTCCCTGCGGCTATTACAACCACCCCGAAAAAGAGTGTCTGTGTGCACCGGGAATGGTACAAAAATATTTAAGCAGAATCAGCGGTCCTCTACTCGACCGTATTGATATTCACATTGAAGTGGTTCCCGTATCGTTTGACAAAATATCTGATAACAGATTAGCCGAAAAAAGCGAAGTTATCCGCAACAGGGTGGAAAAAGCACGTCAGATACAAACCGAGCGATTCGAAAATGAAGAAGGTATTTACTGCAATGCGCAGATGAGTTCAAAACTACTGCGTAAATATTGCCGCCCCGATGAAACAGGCATGGCACTACTAAAAACCGCAATGGAGAAAGTGGGATTATCGGCTCGTGCTTACGACAGAATTTTAAAAGTAGCCCGCACCATTGCCGATTTAGCCGGCAGCCGGGATATTCAAAGCGAACATCTTGCCGAAGCAATTCAATACCGCAGTTTGGATAGAGACGGCTGGGGCGGATAACCCCCTTCCCAAAAGACTGTTACGGACGCAGTAGTTTTACCAGCTTTAAGCCTAAATCCAAAAATATAATCTGTGCATTGCCATTGCGTTCAATATCGGTATAGGCTCTTGTCAGCTCATCGGAAATCTGCCATACATTCTCTTCGTTGATAAACGGCGAAAACCTGTCAGAAAATTGCAGTTCTTCTCCGCTCATATAATTCATTTCAGGATGATTAATATTTAAAATAAAGTTTTCCCTAATCATTCTCACGGCATAGTTCAGAAAACTTTTCTGGCGCTCGCGTCCCATTTTCCGGCTGCCCATTTCTTCTGCCCAATCCATAATATCCAGAACCTTTCGGGCATAACAATGACGCATAATCTGCACAAACATGTCGAAATTCATCTTATTTTCGGCACTGCTTTCTATCAATAAGCGGGCCCGACGGTAACTGCCCTCTGCCTGATGGACAATATTTTCCACCTCCTCATCGGCTAGTTGAAATTCCTCCTTTAAAGCACTGCCCAAAGTTACTTTATCTATAGCAGGTATTTTTATAAGCTGTGTTCTCGAAAGAATCGTTTTCAACAATTTATCCGGCTCTTCAGCCACCATTAGAAACAATGTTTTTGCAGGTGGTTCTTCAATCATTTTCAGCAGCTTATTGGCACACGAAGCATTCATTTTTTCAGGCAACCAGATAATCATCACTTTATATTCCGACTCATAACTTTTCAGGCTCAGTTTCTTAATAATTTCATTACTCTCCTCGGTATAAATCATTCCCTGAGAATTTTCCACGCCGAGCGTATTATACCAGTCATTAATATCGAAATAGCTATCAGATAAAACCTGATTCCGCCACTCATTAATGAAGTTATCACTTACAGGATGCGTAAAACCTTTGCCTTTCACCACAGGAAAAACAAAATGCAAATCAGGATGTGCCAATTTCTGATATTTTACACACGAAGAACATACGCCACAAGAATCTTTTTCGCCTTTGTCTTTACAGGAAATGTATTGAGCAAAAGCTATTGCCATGGGCAATTTTCCAACTCCTTCAGCCCCAACAAATAAGTTAGCATGACTAATTCTATTGTTATGAACAGCTTGTATTAACCGCTGTTTTTCATCCTCGTGTCCTATAATATCTTTAAACTGCATTGTTTTATGTTTTAGAATAGCCAAAGGTAGAAAAAAATATTTTTCAAAAGGAAAACTATTAAAGTTTCCTATGCAAAATCACCGAAAGGAATATGGTAAGATTAAACTTTATAAATGCACTGAAATATCTTGGTGATATAAAATATGATCAACAAAATAAACCGACTGAAAACATCAAACCTCAAAGATTTTAAAAATCTTTGAGGTCTGGATTTTTCTAAAAATAACTTTTCTAATAGTCTTTTTTTATAAATTTTTCCGGATTGCAGCAGCTATTTCTGCTAATTCATCATTCGACAGCTCTAACTTAGGATTGCTGAAACTTAAATCGCCCACATTGTTAATGGGCACCAGATGAATATGTGTATGTGGTACTTCTAAACCAATTACCGCAGTACCAATACGTTTACATTCCACACTTTTTTCAATAGCTTTTGCTACTTTTTTGGCAAACTGATGCAATCCAACATAGGTATTATCATCTAAGTTGAAGATATAATCCACCTCCTGCTTAGGAATTACCAAAGTATGCCCCTTTGCCAATGGATTGATATCTAAAAAAGCAAAAAAGTTATCGTCTTCTGCTATTTTATGGCAGGGAATTTCGCCATTTACAATTTTTGTGAAAATAGAAGCCATTTTTATCCGTTTTATAAATTAATGAAACGATTAACTTCTCAAATTTACAACGAAATTTCCATTATCTCAAATGGAATAACACCATTTGGCACTTTTATATCTACTACATCGCCCACTTTCTTGCCAATTAAACCTTTGGCAATAGGCGTATTTATCGACAACTTACCGTTTTTAAAATCAGCTTCGGTTTCCGATACCAAAGTATAGGTCATTACAGCACCATTTTTCTGATTCTTAATGGTAACCTTATTCAGCATTTGAACTTTTGAAGTATCTATTTTTGTTTCATCAATAATACGGCTGTTTGCAATAACACCGCGAAGTTGAGCTATTTTAGCCTCTAATAAGCCCTGCGCCTCTTTTGCCGCATCGTATTCCGCATTCTCCGATAAATCGCCCTTGTCAATTGCTTCTCCTATCTGTTTCGATATTTTGGGACGCTCAACAGTTTCTAACTGCTCTAATTCTTCTCTTAATTTCTTTAGCCCTTCGGCTGTAATATATGAATATCCTGACATATTATGTCCTCCTTTATTTTTTGGGAACTCCCGATTAAAGGTTTTTCAGTCCTCTGTTGTTATTTAAATCACTATAAAACAAAAAGAATTCCGAATAGATTCCGAAACTCTTTCTGCGACAAATATATAAAATTTCTTAATGAATACCTATTTATTTTACAAAACGATGTATTTTTGCCTCCTAAATAGGTAAAATAAAGACAAATGACACTTTTTAAAAACAATACAATATCAATTTTAGGACTTTTATTATTAATCATTGCTTTTTCTTCTTGCGAAGACGACTACAAACCAAATCCAGTTCCCGATATTCGTGTTAATGCGGTAATATATTTAAACTATCACAGCGAATTGAATGCAGTAGGCAATTCAAAATATTTTGAAATGATAAACGGCTCGGCTGTAGGGTATAAAGGACATGGAATTATTGTGACCAGAAAATCTCCCCAAAAATTTATTGCTTTTGATGCCACCTGCCCTAACGATGTTGAAGCTGACAGCCACGTTGAAATTGAGGGCAGTTTTGCAGTCTGCCCCGTTTGCGATGCAAAATTCAATATCTTAATTGACGGTTCCCCCCTGAATGCCAAATCGAAATATCCGCTGCGAACATTGCGAACCTCACTTAAGTCGAACAAAGAACTACATATTTACAATTAAAAAAAGCCCTTGCAATTTAATTTAATCTGCAAGGGCTAAATATTTCTAGAATCGTTTTTTGGGCTAAATATTTCTAGAATCGTTTTTTAAAATCTTCTAAAACCAATCAATCTGCGAACCTCTTCCAATGTTTTAGCCGCGCTTTCACGAGCTCTTTCGGCTCCCTGCTGCGTTACTTTGCGCAAATAAGCATCATCTTTAGCTATCTCAATAATACGTTCGCGAATGGGCGATGTAAAATTAATGATATCCTCAGCCAGTTGCTTTTTCATATCACCATAACGAATCTCACAATTATTATACTTATCGTTAAAATAATCGTAAGTATCAGGAGTTGAAACAATCTGCATTAAAGTAAATAAATTTTGAATTGGCTCGGGTTTTGTCTGGTTCATTTCTGTTGGACCACTGTCCGATACCGCTTTCATCACCTTTTTACGAATATCTTTTGGATCGTCAATCAAACAAATGGCGTTACCTTCCGATTTTCCCATTTTTCCAGAACCGTCTAATCCCGGAACTTTTACAAATTCTCCGGTAAATGAATAAGCCTGAGGAATTGGGAAAGTATCCTCACCATAGGTATTGTTAAAACGGCGGGCAAACTTACGAGCCATCTCTAAATTCTGCTCCTGATCTTTTCCCACAGGTACCTGATGTGCCTTATGGATAATAATATCAGCAGCCATCAACACCGGATAAGTTAACAAACCGGCATTTACATTTTCGGGCTGCTTACGTGCTTTATCTTTAAACGAAGTGGTACGTTCCAACTCGCCTAAATAGGCATTCATATTCATCAACAAATACAACTCCGGAATCTCTTTCACATCGCTTTGCACATAAACGGTCGCTTTTTCAGGGTCGATACCGCAGGCCAAATACTCCGCCAAAACACGTTTTACATTATTGTGCAAATCAGCAGGAGTGGGATGCGTAGTCAGCGAGTGCCAATCGGCAATAAAGAAAAAGCAATTGTTGTCGTTTTGCATTTGTATAAAATTCTTTACTGCTCCAAAATAGTTGCCCAAATGTAAATTACCTGTTGAGCGGATTCCGCTTACTACTGTTTTCATATTATTTTACTTTTTATATTTTTTATCTGTGCAAAAGTAATAAAAACCAATAAGAATTAATCGTTTTAAGCAAATCTTCATCAATTTTTAAAGATTATCTGTTTTCTCTTATAATTCAATTTGCAAAAGATATTACATCCTAGAATTTTCAATAAATTCAAGCATTAACTTTTCTTTTTAAGAACAATCTTCTCTTTCTCTATTTCCATAATTGAAATAAATAGTTTTCTCAGCATAGGGTAATCTTGCATTAAAAACATTGGTGAATTCAACTTAATACGCTCTTGTACAATTATTTTATCACCACTTTTACCTACAATATACATATATACTCCTAAATTATTAGGGAGTACAAGTTTTTGTGATTTTGGCAGCGATTCAATGGTATAATCAGCAGGCAGCTTTAAAGACACAACTTTGCTTTCAAAAAAGGGCGCTCCAAGCTCTACAGGAAATTTCCGAACTTCTTTCTTAAAAGGATTTTCCTTTTGGTTCGTAAAAAGAAGAGGAGAAATAAACAGTTTATCCTGAATCTCTTGTATATTGATATCATCAACAAATTGGTACTTTGTAATTAGAGCATTGTCAACATTCTCTGCATTCTCAAAACGAATATTCTCTTTGAGAATTTGCTCATCTTCTTTCATTACTTTTTCAACCTCTTTCTTCTTATCAAGAGTTATGCGCTTACGTTTATATATTATATCACTCCCATTTTCTGTACCAATATAATCCCCTTCTATTTCGCCCATATCATTTACAGAGCACAAAATTCTACTATTATATAAAAGCCGTGATGTTGTAATTTCTATCTCCCTGTAAGTGTCTTTTAGTATAATAAAACCTCTGTAATTAAGACAGTACCGGGGCAGCGAATTTACGCCGGAATACTTATTTGCAGCATCAATCAAATAAGTTCTACCAGCTTCTTCAACAGCAGATATGGTGTAATTCAAATGAGACAGTGAAGGGAAGTTATAGTTTATTCTACCATTATCGGTCGTACTCAATACCAAAGGATTCGCATTTAACCCCAATTCTCGCAGAATGGTAATAAATAACAAATTAATTTCGGCAGCATTCCCCTCCTTATCGACAAATGCTTTTTTCACCCCTTTTTTAGTGTATAATCCTCTCTTTTCGTTCCATTTAACCTTTTCTCTGATATATTTTAGGACCACCTGAAGTTTTTCTATTACAGGTAAATCTTTTAATTGGGCTTGCAGCTTACTAATTTCCTCCTTCAGGAATCTTCTTTTCTTTAATTGTAATCCAAAATCGGTATCCCGCATTAAAGTTTTAGCCACATCATTCCAAGTTCTGGAAAAACTTTTTATTGGTTCCATTGGATATTTAATCTGCGACAACTCAAATTTTACCGAATTACGATAATTGTTAATGTTAAAAACAAAACTTTCATCTTTCAGGGCAGGAAGGTTCTTATAAACATATTCGTAAATTTGAGTAGAATATGCAATTTGATTTCCTTTAATATTTAAGGATCCATTTCCTTTTTTCACCTCTCTTTTAAAAACAGGTTCATATCCCAATATGTGCGGCTGATAGGTATAATATTCAGGAACCGTAAGTTTATAAGATGAATATTTTACAGGTATGGCACTCTGAAAATACCACCTTCTGATACTTTTATACGGCGAGGTTATAGTATATTTCCATTCTAATACAGAGCCGTCTTTTATATCCGGAAGAGTAAACTTATATCTTGTATAGTTATCATTAATATACTCCTTAAAAATATCTTTCTTCTTCAATTTTACAGATACTTTTCGGCCGTCTTTCAAATTGTGGGTAATTGCTTTTAACCCTGAGATATTTTCATCCCTGTGTTTTACAATAGAAACATCAGCCCAATCAGCACCTTCATTTTTATTATATATTTTCAGAACGACTCTTACATCGGTGTTTTTTATAAACCCCTGGTTTGAATTGTAAGAAAACCAGATATCATTGGTTTTCAAAAAATATTCAGCATAAGCTTCTTCGTCGATGTCGCTTTTAGTCTGCTGCAACTCTTCCATTGTTACTTTTCCAAATTTATTTTGAGCACTGCTATTCCATGTAATACTTGCTGTAAACAGGAGTAAAAAAAATATTTTTATTTTCATTATTTATTTATGATAATATATTTAGATTCAATTTTTCTTATACGTCTTGCCATTCTTGCAAAATTCTGATACTCTTCTTTGGGATAAATACCTTTATTCAGAATAAATGTTTTGGTACACACAAGTTTCCTGTCTGCTGCCTTGTCATAACTGATAGAGAAAGAACCAAACTCATTTGAAAGATTATAATTCTTAGGTGCCACATCGAAAGTATATTCTTGCGGTAAAGTTATTGTATATACCGATTTGCGGTTTATATTTTTATTTAAATAAAACTTCCGCTCTTTTACCAACGAAGGATTGATATAAAAATCATTCGTAAACAAAGAGGGCTTTATGGTATAAATATTTCCCATTTTAGAAATAAAATTAGGAACAGTTATCGAAACATCTTCGGTAAAAACAGCACGCTTCTTATCATTGGTGAACTCATGGGAATCAACAGATAAACCTACCAGGTTCGACCAGTTGTTTTTATAATATTCCACCACCTTATCATCTTCTAAAGCCGGGAGATAGGTTGATATATCATAAACAGCACCTTCGTTATTTATTTTCACGTCTATTTTTGCTGATTTATCGGTTTGTATGTTACATGCAGCAATTATAGTTTCCGAAGGATTAATATTACTGTACTTTTTGGTATGCAGAAACCTGCCGGTATCATTAAAGATGGTAAACACTTCTCTATCATCGGTAAAATTTGCAATATAACCGCAAGGAGACTTTTGATTTGTACACTCCAACCATAAAGTATCTTTTTGCAATGGAACACATAAAAACGCATGATTTCCCTGGTATGTTATAAAATCCTTATTGATATCTTTAGGAACTCTGCCTGCATTAACAAGCGAATAATATGCAGGAATACCTGCTACATTAAGAAGAGCTTTTGTATAATTTGTTAGTGCTTTACAATCGCCGTATCCCAGCTGGTGTACTTTTTCAGCATTAATTGGTTTCCATCCGCCGATACCTATCTGTACACTAATATATCTGCACCTTTTCTGCATATATTGATAAATCAGATCTATCTTTTCTTTGATGTCATCTACACCAGTAACCAAATCCTTAATATCTTTAACAGCGCTTTCGGGTAGTTTATCCTGCCCTTTCAATAAATTCTGATTTATCCATTTACTAACATCGTTCCACGAATGAAACTCCCCCTTTACGCCTTTATGATTAAACTCAGCCGGTGATAACTGTAGTTTGGGAACAATAGAGCGTAAAGGAACTGAATAGTCTTCTTTCTCAATGGCACAGATATTTGTAAGTTCATAACTTAATTTATCCGCCGTTGAGTCTATTTTTACGGCATAATCTTCAAAATTATTAGAAAACTTATGCAGGGGAATATTTTTAGGGTTATTAATGGTAAACGAGCTTTTTAATACCGAAATATCATACCCTATAATTGGATACCAGGAAGGTATCATCAACGTACTGGAGGTTTCATACTCACAAACAGCAATCATCGTGTAAGGATAAGATAACGGGCAGTCCTCATAATAAATAATTCTATCGTCTTCGTATAGCGAAGAATTAGAAATTGCACTTTCGTCTTTAAATTTCGATTTTGATATTTTTTTTATCTTCTTTCCTTCTGCATCGTAATAAACGATCGACAAATTCTTTAGCTTAAAATCTTTGTCATAAAACAGGTAATAAGCTCCCTGGCTTTTTCCTTTTTCATTAAGCACCATTGTCTTCTTTACACATTTTACGATAAGTTTTTGCTGATTTTCTAAAGTTACCGTCATATTATCATCAATAACAACGGCATCAGCATTATCGGTATATTTTTTATCGATATCAGCAAGGGGTAGAATGGAGTTATTCTGTGAGAATAACAGATACGGAAATAACAGAAATAAAAGTAGTAGTCTTTTTTTCATAGTTTAACATTAGCGATTTTTTGAATATTAAGTTTAATGATACTAATGTAATAAATATTTATGAAAATAATGCTTTATTATTGCTGTAAATTCGCATAATTTATGAAAGAGGAAAATATTATTTTATTACTATAATTTATAGGAGGAAAATAATATATTTGCCCAACAATTAAATTAAACAAAAAAACTTCAATTTTATTGAAGTTTCCTTTTTTTGATACAAATATTCTGGGAGATGATAATAGGATTGCTTCTATCGTTCTGTACTGACGATAAAAAAAAGGAAAAGAAATGCGTTGAAATTACGACAATAATACATCAATATGGAACAAGGGAAGCTGAAAGAAAGAAAATTGATTATAATAAATACAAATAACCTTTTTACAAAGATTAGGGAGATTAATTCCCCATACTTTATTTTGTTCTTTCTTCCTTTCTTTTTTATTGCATGTAACTCTCAATCTACTTCAAATTTTCAAGAATTAAAAAAACGATATAATTCTGAAATTTTAAACTATTTTTACGAGACAACATACTATCAAGATGGAATGCATCGTAAAATTGAATATTTATCAAAATGGGATAGAAATATAAATCTACATATTGCAGGAAATTACTCAAAATCAGATATTTCATTAATAAAAGAAATTGTAGGTAAGATAAATACATTAGAAATATCCATAAAAGTCAACATAACAAACATATCAAAAAACTCAAACTGCATAGTATTTTTTGGGACAAGAGAAGGCTTTGAAAAACACTCTGGGTATAAAGTAAATGACAAAGCTCTAGGTATTGCAATAACAGAATCGAGAAGAGGGCGGATTCATAAAGGATATGTAGGTGTTTTTGGAGATCTTCCGTTAAAAATAAAAAGAAATGTTATTTATGAAGAAGTGGTCCAAGTTTTAGGAGTTCAGGGAGACAGTTTTAGCTTTAGAAATAGTTTATTCTATGAGGTGAAAAATCCTAAGAACTTTTATTTTGATGATATTCCTGATATTGATAAAAAAATTTTAGAAATTTTATATGATTCAATTTTACCCTTCGGATTAAAAAGAAATGTTTTTGAAAAAAGATTTGGTGATGTATTAAATATTTCCAGTAATGAAGATAAAATTATTAAAACTCTTGTTGAGTATAACTTAACAATGAAAGATTTGGATTTTATAGAATTAAATTGTTTCGACAAAGGACATTTTATGCGTTTTTCTAAAGATATTCCAGTTTTCGTAAAAAATAATTCTGAAGATTCTGAGGAAATATTAAAAAGAATGATTTCAAAAATAAGAAAACAATTTGAAGGAGCTAAAATTTACTACAGTGACTCACCTTTAATATCGGATGGGATTTTTATCAGCTTTATTAAAGGTGGTACTAATAAAAAGATAGAAACTGAGTTAAAAGTATATGATGGTAAAGCAATGTATCCTAAAATATGGAAGAGTGAAATAGTTTTTAAATATGGTGAAAATTGTACTGTAGAAAATAAAATTAATAGTTTGGAAAAGGTATTTTTAAAATCATTAGGTTTTTTTCATTTTGACGAAGATCCTACAGCTTTTAATTACAAAAATTTAAATCTCATATATGATGAGAATATTCCAGATGGACTCCACATAAACGATTTTAAGAAAATTAAAGAAAAATATAGAAACTTATTAAATGAAAAAAATACTAAAATATAGTCTGTTTATTTCGGTGCTTTTATTTATATCTTGTATGAAAAAGATTGATTATGACAAAAGTTTGAAAGATAAAATTTCTTCCCTAAATAAAGTTGTTTTAGATGGAGCGCCTAATAGTGCAAACATTAAAAAAAGGAATAAAGATAAACAACCTGATATATACCTATACTCAGGGAATAAAGTACCTAACAATGAATACGACTTTTTTTTATCTCTAAATAAATATACCCCTATTTTTTATTCAAATAACGAAGGAATAATAGAGATTATTGTCTTAGAATCTTCAGACGAAAAGGATACTGATGAACAAATAAATCTTGAGAGAACATTATCTCCATCTGTAGAATTCAAGGATATAGAAGGAAATTATTATAGTATTAAGGATTTAAAAGGAAAAGTGGTTGTTCTAAACTTTTGGTTTACTGGGTGTCCTCCTTGTAGAAAAGAGATTCCAAGTTTGAATAAACTAAAGAAAAAGTTCATCGGTAAGAATGTTGTATTCTTCAGTATAACTGATGATTCTATTGGTAAATTAAAAGATTTCTTGGATTCTTCTCTATTTAACTTTATACACATTTCAGATAGGACTTTAGCTGAAAAATTTAGTGTTGTTTATTTTCCTACAAATATTATTATTAATAAAAGTTCTAAGATTATTTTTTATGAGAGTGGCGGAAGAAAAGATATCGATTTAATAATGAGTCCAATTATAGAAAGATGTTTAGATGTTGATAGTTGTCAGTGAATTAATAGAAAAACTAGTCGTAAAGTATGAAAAGTAAATCTTTAGAAATATTTCTATTTGGTAGAAAAAGGGGCCGCAAGTTTTAATTTACTAAAAATAATAAGCACTACAAAAACTAAGAGAGAATTGGGATTTCTTATTCAAATAAGTGAAAATGAAGTAACGAGAAGTAAAAAAAGGAACTACTCTTCCCTATGTGTGGTGCTTATGCTCTTGATGCAGCTTGAGCTTGTATTAAAGCCGCAAATGATCATAAAGAGTGGTTCACACACTGAAAATATTTATGATGCTGAGGGTAATGTTATTGGTGTCGAGACAACACATAATTGTAAATAATTTGCTGAAAATCACATTTCTTAGAAAAAATTTCTAAGAAATATAAAAAATATAATATGAAATTATTAAGTTTTAAAATAATCTTGTTCTTCCCTTTTTTGCTATTGGGAAGCTGTATAAATAAAGAACATAAGGAAGCTTTTATAAATGATAGCGATGTGATTTATTTAAAAAATAAGTATAATGCTGAAGTTTTAAACTATTTTCAAGAGTTGGTGTTCAATAAAGAATACAGTACTAAGAAAAAAAACCTTCAGAAATGGGATTCAGATATATATATAACCGTAATTAATCTTCAAAAAAATGGAGATGGTAAAAATAGACAATATATAGAGAAAGCTATTTGTAAAATAGATTCGTTAAATTTACCCATAAAATTATTTCTTGAAGAGAAAGAATCAAAAAAAACAAATCTTAAGATTTACTTTGGAAGTCAAAAGAAACTATCTGAATTTCTTGATTTCGATGATGACAAAGAAATAAGAGGATTTGCTGGTGTTTCTTCTAAACATGGTAAAATATACAAAGTAAATATTGGAATTGCGACAGATAAATGTATCTCTCCTAAAGAAAGAGAATCTGTTGTATTAGAAGAGATTTCTCAATCTTTAGGTGCTTTAAGTGATTCGTTTTCTTATCCTTATAGTGTAAATTATGAAGCCACAAATACCTCTATAGAATTCTTGCAGGTCGATAAGGAAATATTAAAATTACTTTATGAAAAATCAATTCCTTTCAATTTGTCTTTTGAAGCGTATAATAAAGCTTTCAAAGAGGAATTATATAATGTTGATTATAGGCAGAAGATTATCAATAAAATCAATAATGAAAATATTAAATCGAAAACACTTCATAAAATAGCAAAAACTTGTTTTATAGATGATTTGTTTTATAAACATCCTAAAAATATTGAGATGTGTTTAAATGGAGGGACTAAGAATGATTCTATATTTATCAATAGTGTTATTAATTATTATAATAAAGAACTTCCTCAAGTGTCATTATCATTAGTTGAAAAGAGTAATTTTTCTCCAAACGCAGGTATTACAGTCTCTTTAATCAAGGATGAGAAATTAGGGGAGTTTACTTCAACTCGAATAATAAACTATAAAGGAGAGATCTCAATTAAGAGGTTTAAAAGTGATATAAACATAAGTTACTCTTCAATAGTTGATGATAAAAAACTTAAATATGTCATAATTAAATCAATTTACAAAGCTTTAGGTCCAGTTGAAATTGATTCTTTAAAGATGAAATGGAATGAAGACAATAAAAATCTATTTGCTATAGATGATGAATATATTAAAATTCTTAATTTTATTTATTCTGATGAGTTTATTGATGGACTTGAACTTGATGAATATCTTAGGATAATCAATAAAGTTAAACTAAAGTAACAAAACGATGAAATTATCGTTATTAACAATACATTGCTCTCTGGTGGACACTCCCATTTAATTCCTCTTTTTGTTTTACATCAAAGATATTTTAAAAACATGGAGGCAATAAATAGTCAATCCTTAAAATATTTCTAACTATCACATAATCAATATTATAATTTTAATAATATTGTTATTTATTATGATTTAGATTGCAAGGAAATTTGTAA
>PDWJ01001533.1_pt1 | contig 28260 bp, 24 predicted proteins | sample 1430881 | NCBI WGS metagenome assembly PDWJ01 (sample SAMN01162460, study PRJNA174530) | Oral metagenome, whole genome shotgun sequencing project. | biome: Marine environment; feature: Marine mammal; material: Swab sample of the gingival sulcus; isolation source: swab sample of gingival sulcus...
TCAAAAACAAAAAGTAAAGATGGGTTCATAAAAAAACCCGAAACAGGTTCATCTTATTTCGGGTTTACAAACAAAACTAAATACTAATTACACTTATCAAAAAAAATAGCATAAAAACAGCATCATATTTATTAAAAAGCTGCTTACTCAAAAATGAGCCAGCAGCCCTGTAGAAGTTAATCTACATTGTCATGCAAATAGGAATTGTTAGAACGCAACTGAATGTCATTGTCATCGGAACTCAATGAAATTCTGGATTTGTTCTGAACATCATCCAATGAGGAGGGTACCTCATCCAAATCTACTCCCATTCGCTTATAGGCAGGCCTGCCTTCCAGTTCTTTTAAATTACTTGTATTTTTATTAAACTTATAATTAAAATCTTTCATCTTTTGGCGTCGTGCATGAGCTCTTTTTTGTAATTCTTCTATCGTCATGTTTAACGGGGAACCGTCAGTATCATCTTCTTTAGGTTCATTTTCCAACTTATCTACAATTTGTTTCACTGGTTTCTTTTCCAGCCGCAGGTCAAATTGCAATTCTTCATCTACAATTTCTTTATTTTCATCTTTGCTCAAATCCTGCTTTTCTTCTTCATCCAATTCCAATTGGTATTTTAGCGTACCACCTTCTTCGTAGTGCGGCTCAACAATCTCCAAGTCTTTTACCTCTATATCTCGCGGGTTATTAACCGATACATTTTGTTTTGTTTCATCACCACCTTTTTTTTCAGGATACTCAGAAATACTTTTTTTTGCGGCCAGTGGCATATCAAAAGTCAGCATAACCTGACTTTCTTCTTTTTCCACCTCTACCTCAGGCTCTTCAGAAGTAATGGTATTTATCACAAAATCTTCTTCTGCTGTAACCTTATCATATTCCGCTTCACTCACCTGTACAGGCTTTTTATCATCCACTACTTTTTTAGGAGTAGTTTCCTGAAAACTTTCCTGAACCGGCTGCTCCTTTTCCACTTTAACTTCTTGCTTCTTTACCGGTTGCTCTATCGATTCCAGATTATGAACAATTTTTTTTGCTTCTGTATGCCTTATTTCCTTTTGCTGTTCTTTATTAAATCCAGTAGCAATTATGGTTACAGAAATGGCTTCGCCCAAGTCTTCATCTTCCCCTACACCCATAATAATATCTACGTTACTCTTAGCTTCGCTCTGGATGTAATCGTTTATTTCGCCTATTTCATCTATGGTAATCTCGGTACTTCCACTAACAATGAGTAACAATACATTTTTAGCTCCGGTAATTTTATTGTCATTTAACAAGGGGGAATCTAGTGCTTTGGTTATAGCTTCTTGTGCCCTGTTTTGCCCTGATGCCACAGCAGAACCCATAATGGCTGTACCACTATTAGACAATACGGTTTTTGCGTCTTTTAAGTCAATATTTTGCGTATAGTGGTGGGTGATAACTTCAGCTATTCCCATGGCAGCGGTGGACAACACTTCATCTGCTTTGGAAAAACCGGCTTTAAAACCCAGATTACCATATACTTCCCGAAGTTTATTGTTATTGATAACCACCATAGAATCAATGTGTTTACTCATTTTTGCTATTCCCTTTTGAGCTTGTTCGTTACGCATTTTACCCTCAAACGAAAATGGAATTGTAACTATTCCTACGGTAAGTAAGTCCAATTCCTTTGCAACTTTGGCAATAATTGGTGCGGCACCTGTACCTGTACCACCCCCCATCCCAACGGTAATGAAAACCATTTTGGATTTGGTAGCCAGCATAGCTTTTATATCATCTATACTCTCCATGGCGGCCTGTTCTCCTATCTCGGGATTGGCTCCGGCTCCCAAACCTTCTGTAAGGGATGCTCCTAATTGGATTTTTGCAGGAACCGGGCTATTTTCCAGTGCCTGTGCATCTGTATTACACACCACAAAATCCACACCATCTAATCCTTTTTTATACATGTGGTTGACGGCATTACTGCCTCCTCCACCAACGCCAATTACTTTAATTACGTTGGATTGATTCTTCGGTAAATCAAATGCTAAATTTTCTAATTCAATACTCATAGTTTTGTTTTTAAGGGAATTTATAGTTTTTGTCTGTTTTTATCTTTCTATATTTCAAATTTTTACGTTCTATGCTACTCGGCATTTTCTAAAAATTCTCTAAACTTATCTGCCCATTTTTCAAAAATGGATTTCTTAGAGGTTTTATAAGCATACCCTATCTTTTTATTTCGTACAAATTCTTCTTCTTCGCCAAGCTCCTCTTTCTTTTCCTTATTTTCTTTTCGCTCCAGTCCTTTCATCAGCAAGCCCACGGCAGTAGCAAAGGCCGGACTGGACAAATCTACCTGTTTATTGGGTGCCAGATGCTCATTAGGATAACCTATACGCGTATCCATGCCGGTAATGTATTCCACCAACTGTTTGATATGTTTTAACTCCGCTCCACCGCCCGTTAAAACAATACCGGCAATTAACTTTTTCTTTGACTCTTCGTGGCCGTAATTTTTTATCTCCAAATATACTTGCTCAATAATTTCCACTACTCTGGCATGGATAATCTTGGACAAGTTTTTTAAGGTAATCTCCTTAGGTTCTCTACCTCTTAATCCGGGAATGGAAACAATTTCATTGTCTTTATTCTCTCCCGGCCAGGCTGAACCAAATTTTGTTTTTAGCAGTTCGGCTTGTTTTTCTATAATAGAGCAGCCTTCTTTGATGTCTTCCGTAATAACATTTCCACCAAAAGGAATAACCGCAGTATGCCTGATAATGCCATCTTTAAAAATAGCCAAATCTGTAGTTCCGCCACCTATGTCTATCAAGGCTACACCGGCTTCTTTTTCTTCTTGACTCAATACCGCTTCTGAGGATGCCAGTGGCTCAAGAGTAATATTTGACAATTCCAAGCCCGCACTTTTAATACACCTGCCCACATTTCTTATAGACGATACCTGCCCTACAACTACGTGAAAATTGGCTTCAAGCCTACCGCCATACATGCCCATAGGAGCTTTTATCTCCGCCTGGCCATCTACCTTATAATCTTGCGGTAATACATGAATAATTTCTTCACCTGGCAACATTACCAATTTGTGTACTTGATTGATTAACTTTTCAATATCCGAACTATCGATTACTTTTTCGGCTTTGGGTCGTGTGATATAATCACTATGGTGCAAACTTCTAATATGCTGTCCGGCGATACCTACCACCACATCTTTTATTTTATAATCCGTGGCACTTTCTGCTTCTTCTACTGCTTGCTGTATGGATTGAATGGTTTGAGTAATATTATTTACCACACCGCGATGCACACCCATACTCTTTGCCTTACCCATACTAATTACTTCCAACTTACCGTATTGATTGGTCTTTCCAATCATGGCAACAATTTTAGTGGTACCTATATCTAATCCTACCGCAATATTATCTTTTTCCATAATTTATTTTTTTGTACAAACTACTTGTTTGTCATACATGAGGTTAATCGATTTATAGCTTGATAATTTTTCATCGGAAATCATTTTCTGATAAAAAACCTTTAATTTCTTTATTTTTTTATCCAACCTATCTAAGCTGCCCAACTCTATGGTTTGCCCACCCAATCGGGTTTTTAAATTAAATTTACCCGATTCTAATTGTGTAATCCCGATAATCTGCTTTTGCAAAAGACTATCCGCAAAAACAAATGAACACAAACGGTATAAATCCGGTGAAATCTGTTCATTTTTTTGGCCTTCTACAATTGGCACCCTTGCCGAATAATTTGCAGAGAGCGGCATTTTTTCGCCATTTCTGTCCAGATAATACACCTTGCCTTTTTCATTAATTCTCGCAATAGGTGTCTTTTGCCGAACGATAACTCCTAAATCTCCATTTACCTCAACAAAAACATCGGCATTTTCAATCATGGCGTTGTTATTTAGGGTATTTTCTATTTCGTTCAAAAATAACCGTTCTTTTTGCTGACTTTGAATAGTATTGTGATTTTGTATTAACAACTTATTAACCATGTCGTAGGTTATAAATAAATTATCGCCATTTTCAAAAACAATATCAATGTCTTTTACGGTTCTGCCGGCATTTCTTTTTCCGGCAAAACTGTACAAAAAGAGAACGGCCAAAAACAAACCGAAAGCCTTAAAAAAACGCTGTACTGATTTCTTTTTCAACAACTTAAACATCTATTTTTTCTTTTAGACCTTTAGCAACTTCTTCTATCAACACACCTATATCGCCCGCACCCAACATTAAAACTACCCGTTTTTTTGATTGGATAATAGCAGGCATTACATCCTTTTTGGATATCAATTGTTTGTTCTCATTAGCAATTTTAGACAATAACCATTTGGAATTGACACCTTTAACAGGATCTTCTCTTGCCGGATATATTTCAAGTAAGATTACCTGGTCAAATTTGCTTAAACTATCGGCAAAATCATCAGCAAAATCTTTAGTCCTACTAAACAAATGCGGCTGAAAAACTACCAGATTTTCCCTATCCGGATACATTTCTTTTACGGCATTGGCTACGGCATCTATTTCTGTGGGGTGATGGGCATAATCGTCTATAAGCACAAAATCATCTGTCTTAATTTTATAAGTAAACCGGCGTTTTACCCCTTTAAAAGTTAATAAAGCTTTGGCAATGGTGGGCAATGGCACGCCATAACTATTTGCCATTGCCAAAGCTACCAAGGTATTTAGCACATTATGTTTTCCGGCTAAATTTAGCCTAATGTTTTTATAAGTTTCTACAGGAGTGGCCACATCAAACACATAGGCTCCATTTTCCACTTTTAGATTAAAAGCCCTATAGTCTGCATCATCTTCAAAACCATAAGTTATTCCGCCCATGGGCAGTCCGTATCGGACAAACAGCTTATCCTTAACTTTTGCCGCAAAATCATTAAAAGATTGTACTAAAGCTGCTTCTTCGCTATAGATATCCAGATGATCGGCATCCATGGAGGTAATGCAAGCAATATTCGGAGACAATTGTAAAAACGAGCGGTCAAATTCGTCTGCTTCCACTACAGAAATTTTATTGCCGCCTTGTATAAGATTTGAATTATAATTCTCTGCTATACCGCCTAAAAATGAGGTAGCATTTAATCCGGACTCGTGCAAAATATGGCCTAAAATAGATGAAGTAGTAGTCTTGCCGTGCGTTCCGGCCACAGCAAAACTAAAAGTATTTTTAGTGATAAGCCCCAACAATTGAGCTCGTTTAAAAACTGAAAATTTATTGTTTATAAAGTAGTTATACTCTTTGTGATTTTTAGGAATGGCGGGCGTATAGACCACAAGTGTATCGGCTTTGTTAAGGAAGTTTTTTGGAATTTCTTTTACATTATCTGTAAAATGAATGGCTACGCCTATTTCTTCTAATGATTTTGTAATAGCAGAAGGTGTCCTGTCATAGCCCGCTACTTTAAATCCGGATACGGCAAAATATTTGGCCAAAGCACTCATCCCGATACCGCCAATACCAATAAAATAGATATGTTTTAGGTCTTTAAAATTCATTGTAAGGATAATTCTATTAATTTTTCCACTTCATCTGCTATCTGCTCCGTAGCATTTGGCATTGCCATTTTTTTGATGTTGGTACCCAACATTTTTTGATAGGATTTATCCAAAATCAAATTGACAAACTCCTCCTTAAACCGATTGAGTTCTGATTCTCTTAGCATGATGGCACCTTTATTTTGAGCCACTGCCATGGCATTTTTTGCCTGATGATCTTCTGCTACATTAGGCGAAGGGATAAATAAAACAGGCTTTCCTACCAAACACAATTCAGAGATAGAACCTGCCCCTGCCCTACTTATAATGATGTCTGCCGCCGTATAAGCCATCTCCATCCGGTCAATAAATTTTACCACCCGTACACCTGGCAAATCATTAAACTGTTTAAACTCTTCATAATATAGTTTTCCGGTTTGCCAAATTACCTGCAAACCTTGTTTAACCAACCAATGAATGTGTTTTTGCATCAAGTTATTAATAGCTCTGGCCCCCAGACTCCCGCCCAGAACCAAAAGCACCTGGCTCTCTCTGGTAAGCAAAAAATGGTCTATTGCTATTTTTTTGTCAATGGTAAGGTTTAGCACATCACTTCGTACCGGGTTTCCGGTTTTAACCAATTTTTCTTTTGGAAAAAATCGTTCCAAACCATCGTAAGCCACACAAATAGTATTAGCTTTTTTAGCTAATAACTTATTGGTAATTCCCGGATATGAATTCTGTTCTTGAATAAGTGTTGGGATATTCCTTTTATTGGCCATTTGCAATACCGGCCCGGAAGCAAAGCCTCCAGTCCCGATAGTGACATCTGGTTTAAAGTTTTTTAATATTTTATTGGCTTTAAACAAACTGCTTAACAATTTAAAAGGAAAACTCAGGTTCTTTAAAATCTGTTTTCTTTGAATTCCGGAAATCCACAATCCTATTATTTTATATCCGGCATTAGGCACTTTTTCCATTTCCATCCGTCCTTTTGCACCTACAAACAAAAAATCTGCCTTGGGATGGCGTTTCTTCAACTCATCTGCAATGGCTAATGCGGGATAAATATGCCCTCCGGTACCACCACCACTAATCAATATTTTAATCGATGGTTTCATGCAATACTGTTAATGGATTATCCTCATAATTTTCTTTCTCACTATTTATTTTTGCCTCTCTCGCTGCACTTACACTTAATATTATTCCTATTGCAAAACAGGTCATCCAAATAGAAGTACCACCCGTACTGATTAAAGGTAATGGCTGACCGGTAACGGGAAATAATCCTACGGCCACGCCCATATTTACAAGAGCCTGAATAATTATAGGCAGCCCCACGCCCAGCACTAGCAATGTACCAAAAATGGTATCGGCATTTTGTGCCACTATTACTATTCTAAACAACAGCCCTATATATAAAATGAGTAATAAAAACCCGCCTATTAAACCAAATTCTTCCACGATGATAGCGTAAATAAAATCTGAAGAAGACTGTGGCAAAAAGTTCTTCTGAACACTTTTTCCCGGCCCTTGCCCCTGAATTTCACCCGAGGCTATAGCCAGCTTCGCTTTTTCTGCCTGATAATTGGTTTCTTCAGTAGGGTTAGTAAAATTTTCAATTCTGGCCACCCAAGTATCTATTCTGGTATTCTTAAAAGTATCAGGAAAAGATTTAGCTATCAATATAAAAATGGCAAATACTACTAATCCTGTTGCCAATATGCCTAATAAATATTTAATGGGATACCCGCCAAGGAAGGTAACAATTAAGACCACTAAAAATATTAAAGCTGTGGTAGAAAAATTGGCAGGTAAAATAAACAACAGCATTACCCCTACCGGCACCCACAATTGCCATAGGCTTTCTTTAAAAGTTATTTTTTTGTTTCTGTTTTTAGCTAAAAATCTGGCAGTGTACATCATAATAACCACACTGGCCAAAGTAGAAGTTTGAAAACCGATGCCTACAAAAGGTATGCTTATCCATCGGCTGGCATTGGCCCCTTCTATTTTACTGCCTTGAAATATGGTATAAACCAATAAGACCAGTACTACCGGAATTAATAAAACGGACAGGCCACTAAAATATCTGTAAGGAATTTTGTGTGTAGCGTAAATAATTACAAATCCTAATAATAACAGCATAGCGTGTTTGAGCAAGTACCCTTGAGTGGTTCCTTTACCAATTACACCAACCAAGTTGGTACTTGCACTGTACACAGGGAGAAAGGAGAAAATAGCCAAGAGGGCTATTATTGCCCAAATGGTTCTATCGCCGTTTATATTTTTTAAGATTTTACGCATCTATAATTGTCTAATCGCTTCTTTAAACTGTTTACCGCGGTCTTCATAGTTCTCAAACAAATCAAAGCTGGCACATGCCGGAGAAAGCAAAACGGTATCGCCGCTTTCTGCAATTTTATAAGCTACTTTTACCGCTTCTTCTGCTCCTACGGTTTCTATCATAAAATCCACCAAACCACCAAAAGTTTCTAAAATTTTAGTATTGTCTATACCTAAACAGATAATAGCTTTTACCTTTTCGCGAACCAATGGCAATAACTCATCGTAATCATTTCCCTTATCCTCGCCTCCTACTATCCATACCACCGGTGTCTTCATACTGTCTAAGGCATAATAAACCGAATTTACATTAGTGGCTTTAGAATCATTAATATACTGCACACCATTTATCTTTAGCACAGGCTCCATGCGGTGCTCTACACTGTCAAAATCTTCTAAACTTTCGCGAAGTATAAGATCTTTAACTTTTAATAATTGAGCCGAAAGGGCTGCTGCCATGGCGTTTTTAATATTGTGATTTCCTTGTAAAGCTAAAGATGCGATGTTCATGGTAAATGTATTTGTATCTGTTAATATTGTTAGTTTATCGCCTTCTAAAAAGGCTCCTTTTTCGAGTTTATTTTTAATGGAAAATGGCAGTAACCGAGCTTTGGTAGTATTGTTTTTAAACCAATTTTTTATTGCCACATCGTCTGCATCATAAATGAGATAATCTTCCTCAGCCTGATTCATGGTAATTCTGAATTTAGCATTTATATATTGCTGATAATCATTACTATATCTATCCAGATGGTCAGGTGAAATATTGGTTATAACTGCAATATGCGGCTTAAATTTTTTAATTCCGTCCAATTGAAAACTGCTCAATTCCAGCACATAATGCTCATAATTCTTTTCTGCGACCTGCAACGCAAAGCTATCGCCTATATTTCCGGCCATGCCTATATTATATCCGGCATTTTTTAAAATGTGGTGTGTAAGCATGGTGGTAGTTGTTTTGCCATTACTTCCGGTTATACCTATCACGGTGGCATTTGTAAAGCTGCCGGCAAATTCTATTTCAGAAACTACTTTTATATTGCTAGCAACCAATTCTTTAACTAATGAAACACCATCCGGAATCCCGGGACTTTTCATCACCAAATCGGCTTGTAATATTTTTTCTTTACTATGTCTGCCTTCTTCAAATTCAATATTATTGGCAATAAGTATTTTTTTATATTTCTCCTTTATTTTACCGCGGTCAGACAAAAAGACTTTATAATTGTGTTTTTTTGCCAATATAGCAGTACCTACACCGCTTTCGCCTCCGCCAAGTATGACCAACCTTTTCATGTTATCTCACTTTTAAAGTTATGATTGATAATACGGCCAACATAATACCCACAATCCAAAATCGGGTTACAATTTTGCTCTCGTGATAGCCTTTCTTCTGGTAATGGTGATGCAATGGAGACATTAGAAAAATACGCTTACCTTCTCCATATTTCTTTCTGGTATATTTAAAGTAACTAACCTGTAATACTACCGATAAATTCTCTGCTAAAAATATGCCCGCCAATATGGGAATTAAAAGCTCTTTTCTAACCGAAATGGCCAAAACAGCAATAATTCCGCCTACTGTTAAGCTACCGGTATCGCCCATAAAGACCTGGGCAGGATATGTATTATACCATAAAAACCCAACCAATCCGCCTACAAAAGCACTGATGAAAATGGTCATTTCACCGGAGTATGGAATGTACATTACGTTTAAATAATTCGCAAAAATGATGTTTCCCGATACCCAGGCAAAAACCCCCAAAGCCAGCACAATTATTGCGGAGGATCCCGCTGCCAAACCATCTACACCATCAGTAAGATTGGCACCATTAGACACGGCTGTAATGATAAAAATTACGATAAGGACAAAGGGAATCCAGGCGTATTTTTTATAGTTCTCGCCCAACCAATTCACAATTATTGAATAGTCAAATTCATTGTTCTTTACAAATGGAATAGTAGTCTTTAAAGATTTTTTTTCATCCCCAAACAATTTGGAGGCTTCCGGCTGATTTAAATTGGCCGACTGTTCAATATTTTGAGGATTTTCCAATTTCTGTTTTACCACTACCTGAGGCGAGAGATATAGCATCAATCCAACAAAAACACCCAAGCCTACCTGACCCAAAATTTTAAACCTACCGCGTAAGCCTTCTTTGTTTTTCTTAAATACTTTTATGTAATCATCTGCAAAACCAATAAGCCCCATCCACACCGTAGAAACTAACAAAATGATGATATAAATATTATCCAATTTAGCGAGTAGTAAAACCGGAATGATTGTGGCCAGAATAACTATAATACCGCCCATAGTAGGCGTACCGGCTTTTTGCACCTGGCCTTCCAAGCCTAAATCTCTGACGGATTCACCTATTTGCAAGCGACGTAACTTGTCAATGATTTTTCGTCCAAATATGGTAGAAATAAGAATAGAAAATACAAATGCCAAAGCCGACCTAAATGAAATATACTGATATAGCCCCGAACCCGGAAACTCATAGTATTTTTCTAAATATTCAAATAGGTAATATAACATCTGTCTAATTATTATTTATTTTTGTAATACTTTTAAAAATTCGTTTACCATTTCAAAATCGTCAAAGTGTTTTCGTACGCCTTTTATTTCCTGATACGTCTCATGCCCTTTTCCGGCTACAAGAATAATATCCCTTTTTTCCAATAGGTTTACCGCTGTTTTTATAGCTTGTTTTCGATTGGCAATAGAAATAAATTTTTTTACATTTTGAGGTTCTACTCCGGCCTCCATTTCACTAATAATTGTTTCCGGGTCTTCAGACCGGGGATTATCAGAGGTAAAAATTACCTTATCCGAAAGTTGGGTGGCAATATGGCCCATTTTAGGCCGTTTGGTTTTGTCTCTATCTCCGCCACAGCCCACTACGGTTATAACCTTTTCGTTTCTAGTCCTTATTCCGTTAATGGTTTCTAATACATTTCTAAGGGCATCCGGCGTATGGGCGTAGTCTATTATGGCTATAATTCCTTTTTTAGAAATGACATATTGAAACCTTCCCTGAACGCTCTCTAACCTGCTGATTATCTGTAAATTTTCTAATGGCGATATCCCCAGCAAATCTGCAACACCATAAATGGCTAGCACATTATACGCATTAAAAACACCTAACAGTTTTGTCCAAATTTCTTTTTCATTAATAGACAACAACATTCCGTTCATTTGATTTTCTAAAATTCTTCCTTTGTAATCCGCTACGGTTTTTAAGGCATAGGTATATTTTTTAGCAGCCGTATTTTGCAACATTACCTTACCGTTTTTATCATCGGCATTGGTTAAGGCAAAAGTTGTTTTGGGCAACTGGTCAAAAAAAGACTTTTTAATGTCTCTGTACTCGGCAAAACTGCCGTGATAATCTAAATGGTCATGTGTTAAATTGGTAAAAACGCCTCCGGCAAAATGCAATCCTTTGGACCTTTTTTGATGGATACCGTGCGAACTCACTTCCATAAAACAATAGGCTATATCCTGTTTCACCATCTCACTGAGGTAGTAATTTATCTGGAGTGAATCAGGGGTGGTATGTGTAGCTGCTACTTCTCTATTCCCAAACCCTACTTTTATGGTAGATAACAATCCCGCTTTTTTACCGGCCTCATTAAATATTTTATAAAGTAACGTAGCCACCGTTGTCTTCCCATTGGTACCGGTAACACCTACTAAAGCCATTTTAGAAGAGGGATTATCATAAAAATTATCCGCAATAATGGCCAGAGCCTCTTTGGAGTCCGGCACTACTATATAGGTAACCCCAAGTTGCCTTGTATCCGGAACTTTTTCACAAATAATTGCCTTAGCTCCGGCAGCCACTACGCTTGCGATATATTTATGGCCATCGGTTTGGGTTCCGGTTTGAGCAATAAAAAGGTCGTCTTTAACAATTTTTCTGGAGTCAAATTCCGGTTTATTAATAAACACATCTGTACTACCATAGACTTCTTCTACAGCCACTCTATACAATATGTCTTGTAACTTTTTCAAGATAGTGTTAGGGTTACGGTTTGTTTATTATGTATTTTTTCTCCGGGTTTTACGGACTGCGACACTACTTTACCATTGCCCTTAAAATCAACGGTGATACCCATATTTTCTAAAAGTGAAATGGCATCCATACCATCCATGTTTTTAAGATTGGGCATAGTGGTATGTTTTTCTCTAAATATTTTGGTGGCCTTGTTATATTCTTCCAATACTTTTTTACTGCCATCCGCAAGAGAATAAATGTTATTTACAATGGGTTGTGTAGTGTATATTTTTTGAGCTATTTCATTAAAAACAGGTGCAGCCACCACATTGCCGTAATACCCAATTTTTTTATTGGGTTTATGGATAACAACTATACAGGAATACTCCGGATTATCCGCAGGAAAGTATCCGGCAAAAGAAGCAATATATTGAGTCTTATCAGTCCAATATTCAGTTTGGCAAGTACCGGTTTTACCGGCCAATTCATATTTTTCATCATAAATATTACTGGCGGTACCTTTTTTTACCACATTCTTCATCAAGGCTTGCATTTTTTTTATGGTTTCCGGACTCGCTATCTGAGGATTGATAACTTCTCTATCAAATTTCTTAATCAACCGGTCTTGAGAACGGATTTCTTTGATAAATCTGGGTTTTACCATTACGCCATTATTTGCCACCGCGTTATAAATGGCCAAAGTCTGTAAAGGAGTTATAGAAACCCCGTATCCGTAAGACATCCAAGCCAAGGATGTACCATACCAATTATCCTTATCATTAGGATTGGGCAACTTGGGTTTGCCTTCTCCTTTAATGGGTATATTTAGTGGTTTACCTACACCCAGCTTGTACAAGCCGTTTATAAATTTTTGAGGATTATTGGAATAGTATTTTTCAATAATTTTTACAATGCCTACATTAGATGAAACTTCAAACACCCTGCCAACGGAAATTTTTCCATATCCGCCACGATGTGAATCCCGTACCGTTCTGGTATATACTCTATAATTTCCTTTTTCCGTATCTACCACTGTGGAAGTGTCAATCACCTTATCTTCCAGAGCCACCATTAGACTCATCAACTTAAAAGTGGATCCAGGCTCATGAGACTCTCCCACGGCATAGTTTAACCGTTCGTAATAGTAACCGTTTTTGTTTCGGCCCAGATTAGATATCGCTTTCACTTCACCGGACTTGGTTTCCATCACCACCACGGTACCGTGTTCCGCCTCAAAATGTTCCAGATGACTTAGCAACGCGTGGTGGGCAATGTCTTGAATATTTAGGTCTATGGTTGTAACAATATCTTCGCCGTCTTCAGGATCCAATTCATTATTGTCACTTAGAGGTTTCCACTGGCCTTTCGCAATTTTTTGTTTGAGTTGCTTTCCGTTTTTACCACGCAGGTAATCGTAGAAATTTCCTTCAATACCTACCCTGCCTCTGTAATCATCATAACCAACGGCTCTTTCAGCAATTTTACCGATAGGATGCTCCCTCACCGTACGTTGTTCCGCAATAAACCCCCCACGATAAGTACCGAGATTAAAAATGGGGAAAGATTTAATTTTCAGGTATTCTCTATAACTCAAATTTCGGGTTATAAAAAGATAACGATTTTTATTTTTTCTGGCTTTCCGGATGTAATTTTCATAATAACCTGCCGTTTTACCCAGCATTTTTGCCAATTCACGGCTCAAGCCTTTTATATTGGGTTCAAAATCTGTATCGGCCACGGTAACCACATCCATTCTAATATCATATTTTGTAATAGAAGTAGCCAGCAAACTACCATCTGCAGTATAAATATTACCTCTATTGGCTTTAATCTCAAATTCTTTTAAGGTGAGTTTTTCCGCTTTTGTCTTGTAGTAATCGCCATCTACAAATTGAATGACAATAATTTTATAGGTGATGGCTATTGCCAATATAAATAAAACACCGGCAATAACGTATAACTTGTGTAATATGTCCTTTTTTTCTACTGACATTATTCTTTTATGGTATAGACTATTTTTTGTGGCGGATTTTCAGCCATGTAAAACCCTTCTTTTTCTATACGCTGCACTATGGCAGATTCTATTTTAATTTTCATTAAGTCTGATCGGGTAGCTACATATACAGACTGCAATTTTTTCATCTCTTTATTTAACTCTGCAATTTTATTTACCTTTTTGTCTATATTGTGCGAACTCGCTATCATTACCAAGGCCAATCCTGCAAGAAAAACTAACATGCTCCAATTTTTAGGAGCATCCTCATCTACAAGAAATTTTCCCCTTAGTAAATCGTAAATGGTTCGTTTTACTTTTGCCATTATAATTTTGTTGCTATCCTCAATTTTGCACTACGTGCCCTGTTGTTTTCTTTTATTTCACCTACTGATGGCGTAATTAATTTTTGTGGCTTAAAGGGCACCTTTACGTTGCCATAAAAATCTTTTTCAGGCTCACCTTCAAATAATCCGCTTCGCACAAACCGTTTTACCAACCTATCCTCCAAAGAATGATATGAAATAACACTTAGTCTTCCACCCTGTTTAATTAATCCCGGTGTTTGCATTAAAAATTCTTTTAATGCCGCCAATTCGTCATTCACTTCTATACGAATGGCCTGAAACACCTGTGCCAGTATTTTTTGTTGCTTGTGCTTTGGTGTAAATTTTGCCAAGGCACTTTTTAGTTCAAAACTGGTCTTTATCTCCTCTTTACACCTATAATTGACTATGGATGCCGCCATTGCTCGTGCATTTTTTAACTCTCCATAATGATAGAGCACATCTGCCAATTCTTTCTCAGAATATTCATTTACAACATAATAGGCTGTAGTTTTACTTTCCACATTCATACGCATGTCCAGACCAGTATCAAATCGAGTAGAGAAACCCCGTTGCGGCTCATTAAACTGATGTGATGACACACCGAGGTCTGCCAATATTCCATCTACCTTTTTTACACCGTAAAACCTTAAAAAGCGGGCCATAAATCGAAAATTCTGGTTGATTAAACAAAATCTTTTATCCTCCAAAGCATTTTCTAAAGCGTCTTTATCCTGATCAAAAGCGAATAACCTGCCTTTATCACCCAGCCTGTTCAAAATTTCCTGAGCATGCCCGCCACCGCCAAATGTAGCATCTACATAAATGCCATCCGGCCTAACGGCCAAACCATCAATACTTTCAAAGAGCAATACCGGTTTATGATACGTCATCTACCGAGATATTATCGTCATTACCCATAACCTCTTCGGCCAATTGGGCAAAGTCCACCGTGGCATCATCAATGGCTTTTTCATAACGGTTTTTGTCCCATACTTCTATGATATTAACTGCAGAAGACAACACTACTTCTTTAGAAATACCGGCAAAAGAATGCAAATCTTTAGGGATTAATAACCTACCATTTGTATCCAATTCCACCTGCTTTACACCTGCCGTAAACCTTCTTATAAAATCATTGTTCTTCTTTTTAAACCGGTTGAGCTGGTTAATCTTTTTCATCATCGCATTCCACTCTTCCATAGGATACAATTCCAAACAAGGCTGAAAGACTGCCCGCTTTAAAACAAAACCCTGTTCCAGAATGGGATGCAGTTGTTTTTTAAGCTGAGAAGGCATCATCAGACGTCCTTTAGCATCTGCTTTACACTCGTATGTTCCGATTAAGTTTACCACTCCTTGCTATAAATTAGGACAAATATACAGTTTTTTCCCACTTTTTACCATTTTTTCCCACTTTGTTAATAACTTTTAAAATTCTGATTTATTGTATTGTTCTGTCATAAATTCTTTTTATTCATTTTTTTTTTTGATATTTACCGCTTCCAATTCCCCAAATAATTGGTATTTTAGTATTTTAAAAACTTTTGTTTTGAGCCAAAAAATGCATGTATGGTAGATAATTACAAGCAAGAAGGAAAATTTGAATATATAGAGCATGGAGAAGGCAGGCCTATAATAATTTTACATGGTCTGATGGGCAATTTGAGTAATTTTGATGAAGTATTTCACTATTTTTCCAATAAGGGTTATAAAATCTTAGTGCCGGAATTGCCTATATACAAATTGTCATTGTTAAAGACCAATATTAAAAATTTAGCAAAATTTATTAAGGCTTTTGCCGAACACAAGGAGCTGGAAGATTACATTTTACTGGGTAATTCATTAGGCGGACATATTGCGTTATACTATACCAAAACATATCCTGAGAAAGTTGCCGGTATGGTGCTTACAGGAAGCAGCGGGTTATACGAAAACTCTATGGGCGAAAGCTACCCAAAAAGAGGAAATTATGAATACATAAAAAAGAAAGCTCAAGATGTTTTCTACGACCCAAAAATAGCCACTAAAGAAATAGTAGATGACGTTTATGAATCCATAAATGACCGAAATAAATTAATACGCACATTGGCTTTAGCCAAAAGTGCCATACGGCATAATATGTCTAAAGACCTTCCTAAGATGAATGCCCCCACAGCTCTTATCTGGGGAAAGAATGACACAGTAACTCCACCTGATGTAGCAGAAGAATTTCATAAATTATTGCCCCATTCTTCGCTGTACTGGATAGACAAATGTGGCCATGCTCCTATGATGGAACGCCCAAAAGAATTCAATAGATTACTCAGTATATGGTTAGAAAAAGAGGGCTTGTAATTTTTTGTTATTGCTTACTTTTTCTATTTAATTGCAAAATAAAAACTTGTGAAGATAAAATCAGCAGAATTTGTAATTAGCAACAAAAACGCGGCAAAATGCCCTAATGAACATATTCCGGAATATGCCTTTATAGGCCGGTCTAACGTAGGCAAATCTTCCCTAATTAACATGTTAACAGGCAGAAAAAACTTAGCCAAGACATCGGGCAAACCTGGAAAAACACAGCTTATAAACCATTTTAGAATAAATAACAAATGGTTTTTAGTAGATTTGCCGGGCTATGGCTATGCCTCAGTTTCTAAAAATAAAAGGAAAGGTTTTCAAAAATTTATTTCTGATTATTTCCTAACCCGTAAACAACTGGTTTGTACTTTTTTATTGGCAGACTGCAGACATGAACCACAACAAGTAGATTTAGATTTTATGCGTTTTTTGGGAGAAAATGATATTCCGTTTGTAATCGTTTTTACAAAATCAGACAAATTAAGTCCCGGAAAAATTAACGCCAATCTCCAAAAGTTTCAACACAAAATGTTTCAGAACGGCTGGAGCGGAATTCCCAAGATTATTGTCACATCTGCCACCAAAAAAGCCGGAAAAGATGAATTATTGGCTTATATAGATGAGATTAACGAAGAGGCAAAAAGAGCATTTAACATCAATTTTACCTAACACCTCTTACAACACTTTAAAAGCAAACAAATTGCAGATGAATCAAATAGGAAAAACCTGAAAAATGAGACGCTATCAATTCAGCCGGCTTGCTAATTTGTTTTGTTATATTCTAAGGTTTTTATACAACATAAAACTTTGAAAAAAAGGTTTATCCTAATACAACCGCTTTTAATTTGAAAATTTAATCGGTTAGTAGTAAAATCAAATATTCATTCTATTGTGCTACAAAACCACATCAAAAAAACGGAAGAGCCATAAACTACAAATCCGAAAAAAAATTGAAATCAACCAAAAACAACTTAGAAATACTGTTTGAAGACAATCACCTTATTATTGTAAATAAACGTATTGGTGATATTGTACAGGGTGATAAAACAGGAGACATACCACTAAGTGAAATGGTAAAACAATATATTGCCGATACTTATAAAAAACCGGGAAATGTATATCTGGGTGTAGTACACCGGCTAGACCGCCCTACCAGTGGTGTAGTAATTTTTGCAAAAACTTCAAAAGCCCTGAGCCGGCTCAATGCCATGCTCAAAAAAAGAACCATTAAAAAAAGTTATTGGGCTATTGTAAAAAACAAACCACCCGGACAAAAAGATACCCTTACCCATTACCTTTTAAAAAATCCAAAAAACAATAAATCTACCTCTTTTACCAAACCAACAGAAAAGGCAAAAAAAGCAATTTTACATTATACCATTTTAAATACACTGGACAATTATTTTTTACTGGAAATAGACTTAGAGACCGGAAGGCATCATCAGATACGAGCACAACTAGCGGCTATAAACTGCCCTATAAAAGGCGATTTAAAATACGGTTTCCCCAGAAGTAACAAGAACGGCGGCATTCATTTACATGCCCGGAAAGTATCTTTTATTCATCCGGTAAAAAAAGTTGATATGGAAATAACAGCTCCTGTTCCGGATGATGTATTGTGGAATGAAGTTTTAAAGTTGAAACCCATTCCCAACAAGCCCTAAGCAGAGGGGTAAAGAAGGTATGATATTTGAGATTCTTATACCCAAAAAACACAGCTATCTTTTTATGGCCTCAAATTTTTCTTGAATAACGAGTTCAATGGGCCTATTTTCTATCTTACTTTCCAGCCAGGAAAGAATGTCTAAGTACAAAAACGCCCTGCGTTCATACGGGTCTGCTTCGTATTGTTTTAGCGTTTTGTGCAATTTTACAAACTCTGATTTAAATTGGTGGGGATAGACATGGCCTATGTGCCGCAAAAATTTTATCATTGCTTTTTGAACTTCGTATAAATCGTTCATTTTTAGTAAAAACTTATAGGTACGTTTTACCTGCAGTTCCAAATGGTAGTCTAAACCGGCCTCATAGTGTGCTACCAAACTAAGAATTCGGGCAAAACACATTAAATCCTCCCGCATTTCCAGTGATTTATTTTCAATTATTTTTTCCAGAAAATAGATACATTTTTTATTATCGCCGGCACCAAAATACATACAGGCTATTTTGTAATAAAACACCATAATGTGGTGTTCATCCAAACTTTTTACAAACTTCTTTATTCGCTTCAACACTTCATCTACCAGAGACAAGCCCTCTTTAAAAGTGCCTTCCATAAAGTGTAAATTCAGTTTATTAAAATAGTGGTATTGAAAACCCAATACTTTTATGTTGTCCTCATTGGGCAGGGCTTTCTTATCAGCTAATATCGCTTCAAACTCAACCAAAGTTTTTTTAAATTTTGAATGGTATTGTAAATAAAACAGGGCTTCCAACAAATAATTATACCCTTTAATAAAAAACACCGGATTAAGATAAATCATACCCGGATTATCTTTAAACAACTGCGTCCATCTACTCGCATATTTAAAACACGACACAAAATCCTGCACTAAAAAAGAATACCACAAATGCGACTTATAAAACCACAGTTTTTCTCTAAAATCTAAATCAACTTCACGCACATTTGGCATTCTGGCGTTAAAATAATCTGTTACATCTTTAAACTCAGCATCATTCTTAACATAGCCGGTTTTAAGCAACAATCCGTATAACTGAAGTGATAAATTAGACAACTTACTGGTAATGGTATTTTGAATACTCAGCATTTTGGCCTGTTCTGTAAGTTCATCAGCCCTACCACTTATACTTCTGGTAATAAACTGTGATTCAATAACTTTTTCCAACTCTACAATTTCATACGCCAGATTTTTTTCTTCATTTTCCAAAGCTAATTTTTTGGCTTTTTCCAGAATTTTTAAACTCTGTTTATACAAACCCTTATGGTATAAAATGGTTGCAAAATCCAATTGTTCCCTAAGCTGTACACGGATATTCTGATGCACCGGATTTAATCGTAAACTAATCAATATTTGTTTGTACAAATGAGCCTTTAGATTAGATAGCTGAGCTTTTTTAACAATACCACTTTTAAGAATAGTTTTTTCATCATAGGTTTTGATTTTATCCAGTAAATTGAATAAAGACAAAAATTTGGCATTGGCATTACCGCCCAATCTGCCCACGTAGAGTTTAAATTGCCTCTTTTCTGATTTAGAAAGGGATTTTACCAAAGCAAACACGCTATCTTTTACCTGATTAGTCATTGTAACAAAAAAGACTTTAATATGATGATTTTCATTATTTTAACACACTATCGCAGGTGTTAAGTATTGTAATAAATTTGATTGTGGTACTGCGTTACGAGCGGCAAAATATAAATTCGTCCTTTAATTAGGAAATTTTTTTTAACAATTATGCATAAAGAGCAAGTACAAATATTTGATACAACACTGCGAGATGGCGAACAAGTCCCGGGATGCAAATTGGACACCAATCAAAAATTAATTATAGCCAGACAATTAGACGAACTGGGTGTAGATGTAATAGAAGCGGGCTTTCCCATTTCCAGCCCGGGTGATTTTAAATCTGTTGAAGAAATTTCAAAATTAGTGAAAAATGCTGTTGTCTGTGGCCTTACTAGATCTTTAAAAAAGGACATAGAAGTAGCTGCCGAAGCTATAAAAAAAGCGAAACGCCCAAGAATTCACACTGGAATAGGCACTTCAGATTCTCATATCATTCACAAATTTAAATCCAACAGGGAAGATGTTCTGGAACGTGCGGTGGCTGCCGTAAAATATGCCAAAACCTTTGTGGAAGATGTGGAGTTTTATGCAGAAGATGCGGGCAGAACCGACAATGAATTTTTGGCAAGAGTTTGCGAGGCGGTGATTAAAGCAGGAGCTACAGTCTTAAATATACCAGACACCACCGGCTATTGCCTTCCGGAAGAATACGGAGCAAAAATGAAATATCTCAAAGAAAATGTAACCGGCATAGAAAAGGCCATCTTGTCTTGCCATTGCCACAATGATTTAGGATTGGCCACTGCCAACTCCATAAGTGGAGTTATAAACGGAGCTCGGCAGGTAGAATGTACCATAAACGGCATTGGTGAGAGAGCAGGAAACACTTCGTTGGAAGAGGTGGTAATGATTTTAAAACAACATTCCGATTTAAATCTGGATACGAACATAAACACACAAATGCTCTATGCTACCAGTCAAATGGTATCAGAAAAAATGGGCGTTTATGTGCAGCCCAACAAAGCCATTGTAGGGGCAAATGCCTTTGCCCATAGTTCGGGTATTCATCAGGACGGGGTAATAAAAAATCGTGAAACATATGAAATTATCAACCCCAAAGACGTTGGCGTAACGGAATCTGCCATAGTGTTAACTGCCCGTAGCGGCAGGGCAGCATTGGCCTATAGAGCGAAAAATGCGGGCTATGAACTAACCAAGGTGCAATTAGACGAAGTTTATACCCAGTTTTTGGATTTTGCCGACAAAAAGAAAGAAATAAACGATGATGATATTCATATCTTAATTAAAAAAAGCAATGTTTCTATTGTAGCATAAAAAATAAACGATAAAACTAATTTAATTAAATGAAACTAAATATAGCAGTCCTTGCCGGAGACGGTGTTGGCCCAGAGGTTACCCGGCAGGCCATAAAAGTTTTAAAAGCGATAGCCCATGAGTTCAATCACACCTTTATATTTAAAGAAGGCTTAGTAGGTGCCGTTGCTATTGACAAAACGGGCAATCCTTTCCCCAAAGAAACCGAAAAACTGTGCAAAAGTACCGATGTAGTACTCTTTGGAGCCATTGGCGACCCTAAATACGACAATGACCCTTCTTCTAAAGTAAGGCCGGAACAAGGCTTACTGGCCATGCGAAAATCATTAAATTTATTTACCAATATAAGGCCGGTAAAGGCGTATGACCAATTGCTGAGTAAATCTCCGCTTAAGAAAAAAATTATTAAAGGAGCCGATTTAACTATTTACAGGGAACTTACAGGCGGTATTTATTTTGGTGAAAAGAAAATTAGTGATGATGGAAAAACGGCCTCCGACCTTGGAGAATACAGTGAATTTGAAATAGAACGCATCACACATGCCGCCTTTAAAGCTGCACAAAAAAGAAAAAATAAAGTAACTCTTGTAGATAAAGCAAATGTGTTAGAATCCTCCAGACTATGGCGAAAAGTAGTTACAAAAATTGCAAAAAAATACAAAGATGTACAACTGGATTATCTCTTTGTGGACAATGCCGCCATGCAAATGATTTTAAATCCTAAACAGTTTGACGTTATTTTAACCGATAATTTATTTGGCGATATAATCTCAGACGAAGCCAGTGTCATTGGCGGTTCTATCGGGCTACTGGCCTCTGCTTCCGTAGGTGATAAATATGCTGTATTTGAACCCATTCACGGATCTTTCCCTCAAGCAACCGGCAAAGGCATTGCCAATCCCATAGCGGCCATTCTATCTGCCGCCATGTTATTAGAACACGTAAATTTGCACAAAGAAGCTACTATCATCCACAAAGCCGTGGAAAAATCTTTGAAGTTAAAAATAAGTACACCGGATATCAATAAAAAACAAAAATACAGTACAGATAAAGTTGGGGATTTTATATCAGATTTTATCCATTATCCTGATGATGATAATATTAATTATAAAAACATCCACATAGGGCAATCTACCATTATATAATAAAATTGAGTTAAGTTTTGTCAATTTCGGATAAGCTAATTGGCTTATCCTTTTTTTATTTAAAAGTAGCTATTACCATAAGCTGTTTTATCCAGTTTGCAATAGCATTTGCAGAAGTATCCGATTTTCTATATACAAAAGTTCCCGGGTAAAAATGCCGTTGCCATTCAGATTTTTCATTATTACGATACACTCCCAGCCCAAAACGGAAATGCCCTTTATCAATTGGTTTTAGTATAACTATCTCTATTTTAAAAGCTGTAGTATCATTTTTATCCAAAGCATTTTCTGTTGTAAAGTAATGTAATTCGCTTGAAATGCTTTTGTTTTCTATTTTATCTAAATTAAACTCTTCCCCCACAGGCACTATGCCCTGCCAGTCATTATCTACGGTAGTAAGGGCATATTTTGTATTGTTAACAATCATTTTAAGTGTATCAATTATTGCGGATGATTGATTATTCTTAACACTGTCTGCAATAACCAGATAGTAATTTCGTACTGCTAAATTGTCTCCAACGGATGAGTTTTTCTTACAAGTAATAAGAAAAATTATAATTGATAAAAATACGACGAATTTTACCTTCATGGTAGATTACTTTACTTAAACTAAAAACTCAAACAAATCCGGTTTATCATTTAGGTAATCTCCGTAGAAATTTTTAACCTTCATGCGTTTTATAAGCTGCTCCAGGTCTTCTTTGGCCTTTAATTGAATACCTACTACGGCAGGGCCATTTTCTTTATGGTGTTTTTTTGTATATTGAAAATGGGTAATATCATCTGTAGGCCCTAAAATTTCTGCCACAAATTCTTTTAAAGCTCCTGCTCTTTGCGGAAACCTAACAATAAAGTAATGTTTTAAGCCGGCATAGAGCAATGCTCTTTCTTTAATTTCTGCCGTTCTGGTGATGTCATTATTACTACCGCTGATAAGACAAATTACATTTTTATCTTTTATTTCTTTTTTAAAATAGTCCAATGCCGCAATAGACAAAGCACCGGCAGGTTCAACCACAATGGCATCTTTGTTATAAAGTTCTAATATAATTTGACAGGTTAACCCTTCCGGCACGGTAACAATATCCGACAAATTTTCTTTACATACATCAAAAGTAAGCTGACCTACTTTTTTTACTGCCGCCCCATCTACAAAACGGTCTATCTTAGGCAATTCTATTACTTTGTTATTTTTAATTGCGGCAAACATAGAAGCTGCTCCTTCCGGCTCTACACCTATAATTTTGGTTTGTGGAGACAGTACGGAAAACACACCAGTAATACCTGCTGCCAAGCCACCACCACCAACCGGAACAAACAAAAAATCTATGGGCTTTTCTGATTGTTCCAGTAACTCTAAAGCGATAGTAGCCTGCCCTTCAATTATTTTTTCATCGTCAAAAGGATGCACAAATAATTGATTATTTTTTTTACAAACACGCATGGCATGTGCTTTGGCTTCATCAAAATTATCGCCGAAAAGAATTACTGAAATGCAATCTCCACCAAACATTTTTACCTGTTCTATTTTTTGTCTTGGCGTAGGAAAAGGCATAAAAATAGCCCCTTTTATCTTTAATTTATTACAAGCATATGCTACCCCTTGTGCATGGTTACCGGCACTGGCACAAACAATTCCATTATGAATTTCTTTATCGGAAAGTTGGCTTATTTTATTGTACGCTCCTCTTATTTTATAAGAACGCACCTGCTGTAAATCTTCCCTTTTTAGTAAAATATGCGAATTATATTTTTTAGAAAGCCTCACAGAAGGCTGTAAGGGTGTCTTAACAGCCACATTTTTTAATCTTTTAGCAGCCTGCTCTACTGCAGAGCATGACACTTTATATGAAGATGTTGTTTTCAAAACCAGTATTTCAAGAGTACTGCAAATATAGTTTAATTTAAAGACTCAATGGCTCAAATTTTACAGTCCCCAAAGGTCAAAAACTTTAGGGCCTTTATAAAACAGGCCTTTAATACCATTTCCACCCGAAAGAGAATTGATAAAAAATTTCCTAATGATTTAATTTACAGAGATAAAATTTAATTAAGCTTTTTAGAATTATCCTATTTTTTTCATCGCCGTCATTGCTGTTCTCAATGTCTCGCCAATGCGTTCTACCGGATGTTGCCTTATAGCCCTATTAACTTCTATTAACTCTTGGTTATCTACACTGTTGTCTTTACCGGATCCAAATTTTTTACCAATAACATCGGTGTCAATTTTTTTCATAAAGTTTGCCAATAGTGGTTTACAAGCATGGTCAAACAAATAGCAACCGTATTCTGCCGTATCAGAAATAATTCTATTCATCTCAAACAGTTTCTTTCTTGCAATGGTATTGGCAATAAGAGGCGTTTCATGTAAAGATTCATAATAAGCTGATTCTGCTTTTATACCGGCTTCTGTCATCGTTTCAAAAGCCAATTCTGTACCTGATTTTACAAAAGCAATCATCAATACCGCATTGTCAAAATATTCTTGTTCGGCAATTTCTTTTTCGGTATTTTCGGTTTTTTCAAAAGCAGTTTCTCCGGTAGCTTTTCGCCATTGTAACAAGTTTTTATCATCATTAGCCCAGTCTTCCATCATGGTTTTGGAAAAATGGCCACTCATAATATCGTCCATGTGCTTTTGGAACAACGGCCGCATAATATCTTTAAGTTCTTCGGAAAGCCGGTAGGCTTTTATCTTTGCCGGATTGGACAGCCTGTCCATCATATTGGTAATACCGCCGTGTTTTAAGGCTTCGGTAATGGTTTCCCAACCGTACTGAATAAGTTTGGAAGCATAACCGGCATCTATTCCTTTTTCTACCATTTTGTTAAAAGACAAAATAGAACCGGTCTGTAACAAACCGCACAGAATGGTCTGTTCTCCCATTAAATCTGATTTTACTTCAGCCACAAAAGATGACCTAAGCACACCCGCCTTATGTCCTCCGGTGGCTACGGCATATGCTTTTGCCTGCTCTAAGCCATCACCGTTAGGGTCATTTTCAGGGTGTACGGCTATTAGTGTAGGCACACCAAAACTACGTTTATATTCCTCTCTTACTTCAGAACCGGGACTCTTGGGGGCTACCATAATTACCGTAAGGTCTTTTCGTATTTCCATGCCTTCTTCTACAATATTAAATCCATGAGAGTAAGACAAAGTAGCTCCTTTTTTTATCAAAGGCATTACAGCTTTCACCACATTAGTATGTTGCTTATCGGGCGTTAAATTAATTACCAAATCGGCTGTTGGAATCATTTCTTTATAAGTGCCAACTTTAAAACCGTTTTCTATAGCATTTTCATAAGATGCTCTTTTTTCCTTAATAGCACTATCGCGTAAAGCATAAGAGATATCAAGTCCGGAATCTCGCATATTTAAACCTTGGTTTAGGCCTTGTGCTCCGCATCCTACAATTACAATTTTTTTTCCTTTTAGTTTCTCTACACCATCAGCAAATTCTGATTGATCCATAAAATCACATACCCCCAATTGCTCTATTTGCAACCGTAAGGGCAATGTGTTAAAATAGTTTGTCATGTTTAGTAATTATTTTTATTGATAAATATTTTCTAATATTCCTGATACCGACATGGCTTCTTTTGTTACCGCTATTCTTCCGCTTCGTACAAATTGCAACAAGCCATAAGGTTTTAAATCTTTAAACAATTTCTCGGTTTCGTGCCTTCTTCCTGTTTTTTCAATAACAAAAAACTCTCTGGATACCGTAACAATATTAGCATGGCTGTCTTTAATGATATTTTGAATATGCCGTTCATCAAAGAGAGATGAAGATTTTACCTTATACAAAGCAGATTCCTGATGGATAATATCTTCATCGGTATGGTAATAGGCTCTTACCACTTCAATTTGTTTTTCTAATTGCTTTACTATTTTTTTTACGGTTTCTTCCGTCATTTCGGCCACAATTACAAACCGATTTACAAACTCTATTTCAGATTGTGATGTGGTAAGGCTTTTAATATTTATATGCCGTTTAAGAAAGATGGCTGATATTCTATTTAATAAACCTACCGTATTTTCGGTATAAACAGATATAGTGAATAATTTTACTTCCATAATTTTTTAACTTAGTCTAATGTCTGAAACTGATGCACCAGTGGGTACCATAGGAAATACATTATCTTCCTTTTCTACCTTTACTTCTAAGAAATAGGCATCTTTACAAGCCATCATTTCTTCAATTGCCGATGCCAGATCTTCTCTTTTTTCTACTCTTTTTGCTTCTATATGGTATCCTTTGGCAATAGTCACAAAATCAGGATTAATCATTTCTGTAGAAGCATAACGTTTGTCAAAAAACAACTGTTGCCACTGACGTACCATACCTAAAAATTCATTGTTTAGCACCACTATCTTCACAGGGACTTTCGTCTGGAAAATAGTACCCAATTCCTGAATGGTCATCTGGTAACTGCCATCTCCGATAACAGCCACCACTTCCCTATCTGGCTGACCCATTTTAGCTCCAATGGCCGCAGGCAAAGCAAACCCCATGGTTCCTAAGCCTCCGGAGGTTACGTTGCTTTTGGACTGATTAAATTTTGCATACCTGCAGGCAACCATTTGATGCTGCCCCACATCCGATACGATAATGGCATCACCTTTGCCTGCCCGGTTAATTTGGTAAATGACCTCACCCATAGTTAAACCGGCTTTAGTAGGATGCAAATCTTTACTAATTATTTTGTCATGTTCAATCTTCATGTGTTTTTTAAACTCATCTAACCATTTGGGGTAAGTATTTTTATTCAGTTTTGGCAAAACAGCCGCTAAGGTTTCTTTTACATTACCTAATACGGCTACGTCTGTTTTTACGTTTTTATCTACCTCTGAAGGGTCAATCTCAAAATGAATAATTTTTGCTTGCTTTGCATACCTGTTCAGATCTCCGGTAACACGATCATCAAAACGCATGCCTATGGCTATAAGGACATCGCATTCATTAGTAAGTTTATTAGGGCCGTAATTGCCATGCATACCTACCATCCCTACGTTTAGAGGGTGGTCTGTGGGCAATGCCGAAAGCCCCAAAATAGTCCATGCCGCCGGAATTCCCGTTTTCTCTATCAGTGCTTTCAATTCTGCTTCCGCATGACCCAAAATTACACCCTGGCCAAAAACAATCATCGGTTTATTAGCATTATTTATAATTTTTGCAGCAGCCTCTACAGTTTGAGGATTAGTCTTTGGAATGGCTTTATAGCTTCTAACAGAAGTGCATTTTTTATATTGAAAATCAAAAGTTTCTACCTGAGCATTTTTGGTAAGATCAATCAAAACCGGCCCCGGCCTTCCGGATTTTGCAATGTAAAAAGCTTTTGCAATGATTTTAGGAATTTCTTCGGCCTTGGTAACTTGATAATTCCACTTGGTAACGGGCATGGAAATTCCAATTATATCCGTTTCCTGAAAAGCATCAGAACCCAAGAGATGTCTGGCTACCTGCCCTGTTATACAAACCAAGGGTGTAGAGTCTATTTGTGCATCGGCAATACCTGTAATAAGGTTAGTTGCCCCGGGCCCCGAAGTGGCTATAGTTACTCCAACTTTACCGGTTACCCTGGCAAAACCCTGAGCAGCATGGGTAGCCCCCTGCTCATGGCGGGTTAACACATGGTGTAGTTTATCTTGATACTTATACAACTCATCATACACCGGCATGATAGCCCCACCCGGATAGCCATAAATTAAATCTACACCTTCCTCCAACAAACACCTTATCACAGCTTCTGCACCGGAAATATGTGTAGTAGTTTTGCCGGTAATTTTTTGTTTAGTTTTGGTTTCTGTAGCCATAAAATTCTGATTATTTTTTTATAATATAAAAGCGATTAAAACTCATCTGTTACGCAACCTTTAGATGCCGATGAAACAGATTTGGCATATTTATACAATATGCCCTTTTTAAATTTTAATTGAGGAGCTGTCCAGGATTTTTTTCGTTCCTGCAATTCCTTTTCCGATAATTCCAGTGAAATGGTATTGGTTTCTGCATTAATGGTAATG
>PDWJ01001535.1_pt1 | contig 28245 bp, 24 predicted proteins | sample 1430881 | NCBI WGS metagenome assembly PDWJ01 (sample SAMN01162460, study PRJNA174530) | Oral metagenome, whole genome shotgun sequencing project. | biome: Marine environment; feature: Marine mammal; material: Swab sample of the gingival sulcus; isolation source: swab sample of gingival sulcus...
ATACCTTGAAGAAATTGAGGGTGCTACGGATCAAAAATACGCGAAGCAACACTTTCAAAAACTACTGTTTCTAGGAAACGAAATGGTTCCGTATGGCAGCATCGTTTTTAATGAATTGCGTTTTTCCTACAATCATTTTTACAGGCTAAATGCCAAAACGAGTTACAAGAAAACGATTGAATTGATCCCTGAAATTCGGAAGATTGGCAAGACAGCGCATTTAGACGCGAAAAAACATCTTTTAGGTAACAAAACATCGAGCCTCGATGAATGGTATATTGAACAAATAGAGGATAGTGATTATACCCTTGAGGAATTGATCCAATTAGAATCACTTGTACTAGAATCTTCTGATGAAAATTTGATAGGGGCTTTAGCTGTTCATCTTGCTGGACGCAGACTTTACAAAGAGTACAAAAATGTAATAACGGAAAAACAAGAACCTAAAAAGAAGTATCAACACCAATTCACTCGAAACGAGCAAATACTCGCATTTTACTTTTTGATGAAATCCGTTGGAGTAAATCCACATCAAATGTGTGATCGGACGAAAATGGCAGCTTTATTCCATCTGGTTATGGGTGTTCCGTATGAAAGTTCGGCTAAATTGAAGGATTTAACCATTTATAAGGCACTGGCGGTTGTTCCACAAGTGGTAAATGACGATAAGCAATTTTTAAGGTATTTGAACAAAATCCGACCTTACTTTTATAATGCCAATTTCATCGAGGCAGTTGAGCTAATTGACAGTCATATTTCTGGATTAAATACCGAAATAGACTAAAACACACTAAAATTTCATCCTTTTTTGCAGATTTCGGGTCACCCGAACCCCACCCGAACAGGGTAAACGCGCTCTATATTTACGGTAAAGTTCAATAAGAACAAGTACAATTAAATGAGAGTAAGTATGAAAAAGGAGAAACAAAAAAGTACCTCCAAGAAGAGGAAAAGGAGCTTTCTTGAGAAGTACAATGAGCGATCAACAAAGGGAAACATTCAAAACACATTACTAAAAGGAGCAGTAGATACTGTTGCAGGTTCTGTTATTGGAACAGGAATCGGAGCAGTCGCAGGAGACAAAGCTGCATTTGCTGGAATTGCGTTAATTCTAGCAGGACATTACTTGGGTGATGAATCAGGCGTGTTGCGATTGACAGGGGCGAGTACAATGGCTTATGGAATTGGTAAAGCCCAAGTTTACAAGAACAATCCAGAGATGAAATCGGTGTCAAAGCGCATGGGTGGTCTGAAACGAGATTTACTCGGAGCGTTTTTCTTCAAGTTCAAAGAGGAAGAGAAAGAGATGCTCGAAAAGAAAAAGACTTCTGTGAGCAATGAAGAGATTCATATTGAACCCATTCGTTTTGAAACAGAAAATGAGCAGACCGAGGGATCGGAAATAACCGATTTGCAAGGTTATCGCAATTTTAGCGATCACGAAAGAGTGAATTCTTCAAAAGCCGATGAGAACGACGATGATGACGATTTCGATCAATTATACGGTGATGGGTATAACGGTATCGACTTAACCTTAATTTAGATGGAATATGATAAAAACACATGTATATAGTTCGGATAGCTTAGACATGATTCAACTTCGTTTGAGAAATCTAAAGAATCAGGGTAATCCAAGAGATTATGAAATACGAATAGATGATTTTGTAGTAGTTCGAAGGACTTCGGATTTATCGCAATTTCACCTGTTTAAAAAATCACTAACCCAAAGTTCCAACGAGGTTAGTTTTATCATTTATAAAGGAAAATCGAGAAAGTACGATAAGTATGTCCTCGAACGCAATGTGAATGGCAGTCCCGATCCTAACATGACTTCTCAGGAATACATCAAGCACAAAATTGCCGAAGCCCTAGAAAAAGATAGGCAGGGAGCTGAATTGTCCAAATTGAAACAAAAGACAAAATCACAGAAGGCTAAGATTTCGATGTTAAAGGATCGAGTAAAGGAATTAGAATCCAAAAACAAAGGTGATTTGACTGCTTTGCTTCAACTTGCTTCGGGCTACCTCAGTCCTTCAGAAGAAACGAAACCAGAAGAACAATTAAACGGAATCTCAAACGATGATTTAGTTAAAATGATTAGTCATTATCGCGCAAAATATGGTGAACAAGTTTTTGGACAATCTCTGGGCGTTGCATTGCAGCTTGCCGAACACCCCAAATTAATTGAGCCTGTAAAAAAGTTTATGAACGAACAAATTGAAGAAGATGAAAAAAGTTAAGAAGAAATCCATATTGACACGCAAGGAGGCCGCTAATTTACTTTCAGTTTCTCTTCCGACATTGAAGGCGTGGACAGATCAGAAAATTCTACAATCCTATAAACTGGGTGGAAGAATTTATTACATAGAAAATGAGATTATTGGCTCGTTAGAGCGAGTATAAATATTTACCAAGAATAAAAACATGGAGGATGAAAGTGATAATTTTTGAAGAAGAGAGTTTTTATAAAATGATAGATGAATTGACGGTTCGAATTATACGTCAAGTAGAACAACGCTACACAAAAGAAGAATGGATAGAGGAGAACGAAGCAAAACAGCTTCTGGGCATCAAAAGTAAATCGAAGTTACAGCAGTTGAGAGACGCTCTGAAAATAGAGTTTAGTCAGTTTGGTAAGATTATTCGGTATAGTAGATCGAGTATTTTGGATTTTTTGGAATCCAACCGAAAAGGGCTAGGTCAATACTGATCAAAAGAACGCAAAAAGAACGCAACTGAAAAACAAAAAGGGTTCCAGAAACCTCTGAAACCCTTTGTTTAATTGATGTGAGCCCGTCAGGATTCGAACCTGAGACCGCCTCCTTAGAAGGGAGGTGCTCTATCCAGCTGAGCTACGAGCCCGAATTTGAACCAATTTAGCAAAAAAAAAGGGATGATTGCTCATCCCTCTTCTAGTCGGGGTGGCAGGATTCGAACCTGCGACCTCCTGCTCCCAAAGCAGGCGCGATGACCGGGCTACGCTACACCCCGTAGCTATTTGTATTCAAATATTCCAACGTTTTTAACTGAGAATCGCTTTCCTCAAACGCGAGGGCAAAATTAATGAATTAAATTACTTCCGCAATAGTATTTGGAAAAAAATCGTGTTTTATTTTCAAAAAAGACGTGGTGGAAAGACTTCATTTCAAAATAAAGAATCTTTTATGAGGTTACATTTATCTCATAATCATTCAATTAATAGATTCAAATCCTTTTTTCTAACTTGTGCAAACCTAAAACAACAGACGATGAAAAAATATGGACTTCAGTTAATTCTATTCACAGGACTCATTTTTACACTCACACAATGTCAATCAGCGAAAAAAGGGGAGAAATTCGTGAATGGCTTTTTTATCGCAATCATGAATCAGGATTATGAAAAAGCGGTAGATATGATAGATCTTCCTGCCATAGGAAACTCAACAGATATTCTTCAACAAGTTCAATTGATCGGAAATAATCCAATCAACGGACAGTTGAAACGCTTCAAAAAAGGAATGGGCTTCAATACAAACATTAAAAACGGCGTTACGACTGTAGAGTTGGATTACAAGTTAACCTACGAGAATGGAGAAAATGTTGTCCATGTGGTTACCCGAGATAAAGGAGACGGATTTAAAATTGTATCCGTGCAATAAAGTATTGAATACGTTATAAGTTAAGCGAAAAATTCCAAAACGCTTCCGTATTGAAGTCGTGATACTTTCAGTATTTTTGCGCTCGAACGATGATGCGATTGGGAGCTCCATATTTTGTTTTACTGAACCTATTCCTGCTCTTTTCGAGTGGAGTTGGCTCTCAGGTGCGCACATATGCAATCCAAAGAAGTGCTGACGAAATCAAAATTGACGGAGAATTAACGGAGCCGCAATGGGAAGCAGCCGAGATTGCAGCTGATTTCACCGAAAATTATCCTCAGCCTGGTATTTCATCTCGTTACAAGTCGAAGGTGCGGATGTACTACGACGATAATGCCTTGTACATCGCTGGGGAAATGTTTGATCCAAAACCTGATTCGGTCAGTTATACGCTTTCTCAGAGAGACGATTGGGGAAATGCCGATTGGTTTGCTGTTACCTTGGACCCATACGCAAATAATATCAACGCATTTTGTTTTAGTGTCACAGCGGCTGGGGTTGAGTACGATGCCTTATTGTATACAGATGATTCGGACGTTAGCTGGAATGCTGTATGGAGAAGTGCGGCTAAACGCCAAGATTATGGTTGGTCTTTCGAAATGAAAATTCCATTTTCGGCAGTTCGATTTCCCAATAAAAAGTTGCAAGAGTGGAACATCAACTTTATTCGCCAAGTGAGAAGAGATCGACAGAAATCTTATTGGAATGAAGTCGACCCTGAAGTGTTTGGAGAAATTACGCAGGCTGGTAAAATGGTCGGAATGGAGAATGTGGAGTCGCCGATTCGATTGTCGTTTACTCCGTATGTGACTGGATATATCGAGAATTCCTTTGATGAAGTCGCTCAAAAACAAACGTGGGGACAGCGCCTTACGGGAGGACTGGATCTGAAATATGGTCTGAATGATGCATTTACACTCGACATGACCTTGATTCCTGACTTTGGGCAAACTACTTCGGATAAGCAAATTCTGAATTTGGGGCCGTTTGAGGTGCGTTTTGATGAAAATCGTCCGTTCTTCTTAGAAGGAACTGATTTATTCAGTATTGGTGGTGTGTTTTATTCACGACGGATTGGCGCGCAGCCCTTCAATAGACAAGCCGCAGAAGCAAGTGTTAACGATTCGATAGGAGAAACGGTTACGCGAAGTCCAGGACTGGCTCCGCTAATCAACGCGACGAAGGTTTCTGGTCGAACTTCGTCTGGTTTAGGTGTAGGTGTCTTCAATTCGATTGAAAATAGAGCATTTGCAACGATTGCCGATTCCACAGGAAATGAACGTTCGGTTCAGGTGCATCCTTTTACGAATTACAATGTGTTTGTGTTATCGCAAAACCTCAAAAATAACAGTACGGTTTCGTTAGTGAATACAAATGTGACAAGGGAAGGGGGGAACCGCGATGCGAATGTAACGGTTGGTCAAACGAACTTGTTTTCGAAAGATCGAACCTATTTGTTGAATGCAGAGGTGAAAGTTTCTTCCATTTTTGAAGATCAATCTCCAACATTAGGTCATGCAGTGAGTGTTGGCTTGTCGAAGGTGTCGGGAGTGTGGCGTTATGGCTTATCGTACGATGAGTTGAGTGATACCTACGATCCCAATGATCTCGGCTTCCTATACAATAACAATACACGAAATTACTACGCAAACGTCCGTTGGAACGATTTTACACCAGGTAAGTATTTCCTGCGAAAGTGGATAAGTGCAGGAATCTACTACGAGGAATTGTATAAGCCCAAGCTTTTCTCCTACGGAGGGTTTGATTATCAGGCGGTAGGAACCTTCAAGAATTTTTTAACAGTAGGATTAGACGGAAGCGTTAACCCTTTCGGAGAAGTTGATCATTTTGAGTCGCGCAGGTTCGGAAACGAAGTTCGATTTAAACCGAACGCTTCAATTGGCGGGTTCTATTCGAGTGATTACAGCAAACGTTTCGCGCTTGACCTTCGATTTTGGTACAAGCAATTTGTGAACTCTTCGCAGAAAGGAGCCAACTTTGAAATCAGTCCCCGTGTGCGCATGTTCGAGCGCTGGTTTTTGGTGTACAGCACAAGTTGGGATTTCATCACGGCAGATTATGGTTACGTCCGTCCACTCGAAAGTAGCTACGAAGACGACATCATTCTTGGATTCAGAAATAGAATTATCACCGAAAACTCCCTGCGAACTGAATTCATTTTTACAAAGCGAATGGGAGTGGATATTCGTGTAAGGCATTATTGGCAACAAGTAGAATACTACAATTTCAATCGATTGTTGAAAGGAGGGAAGTTGGTTGAGTCAGATTACAATCCAACGAATGCAGACGGAGCGTCGGAGCACAATACGAATTACAACGCATTTACGGTTGATGTGAATTACAGATGGGTATTCATCCCTGGAAGTGAGCTTCGTGTGGTGTACAAAAACAATATTTTCAATGCGAAAAACGAGTTGATTCCGTCTTATTTTCGAACCTTCGATGATTTGTTTGCTCAACCTCAGTTGAACAGCGTTTCGATGAAATTACTGGTGTTTGTTGATGCGATTTACTTTAAGTCTCGCAAGCAAAAATTGTAGGCTAATCGATGTTTTTTGCGCGTTCATCGTTATTTTCTCATTTTGTGGTATGTTTTTTGATTTCATTCTAGCAACGTTAAACTAAATCTCAAAATATGAAGAAAGCAATACTTACATCTGTCGCAGTCGTCCTTTTCGCATTTGCTGGAATTTGTTCCATTAGCATTGCAGTTTTGCCGTACGATATCAATTATCAAGGAAGAATTCCAAATAAATATTCGCAGGAACAGCTGCAAGAAATGCGCGCTCAGGAAGGTGAAAATTACCAAACTTCTATGATCAGCTACTTGACCAAGATGTCGAATAAGAGGAAGTATGCTTACTTAGATATTAATGTTATCGGACAAGTTCAAATTGACGCGATGTTGCGTAAAGCTGGAATTGATACCTTGGTTTCGAGTTTAACGAATGCTGAAATTGCTGAAGCGATTGGTGTGACACATGTATTGCGTGGCGCGGTGACAAAGACTTTTATTATGAGTGATGAAGCGTCTTTGGGACTCGGAGCAGTTGGTGTATTAACAGGTCAGCCTATTTACAACGCAACTTCAAGTTTGAATATTACCAATACCTTAGTTGATATGGAGATGAACCGAACAGCGTTTAGTCAGCAGGCGACGCGCTCCACAAAGGCAACACTAAGTGATCAGCGAGCACTAAGAAGCGTTTTCAGACAATCGTCTCGACGTATCGGGCGAAAGTTGAAGCGTCAGAACTAAGAAATTTTTCATCAAAAAAAACACCCGTTTCAGATTTGATTTGAAACGGGTGTTTTGTTTATGCTTGTTTGATGATTATCGGTTCAGCATCACTGGCATTACCAACATCAAAATATCTTCATCTTCGGCCATATCCGCAGGAATCAATAAACCAGCTCGGCTTGGTTCACTCATTTCCAAACGAATTTCACTCGAATCGATGTTATTCAACATTTCCATCAAGAATCGAGAGTTGAACCCGATTTCCATGTCTTCTCCTGAATAATTACACGTCAAGCGCTCGTTTGCTTCATTAGCAAAGTCGATGTCCTCAGCAGAAAGAGATAACTCAGCTCCGGCCAATTTCAACTTGATTTGGTGTGTTGTTTTATTCGCGAAGATCGATACACGCTTGATTGAGCTCAAGAATTGTAAACGATCAATCATTAAAACATTTGGATTTTCCTTCGGGATAACGGCTTCGTAGTTCGGGTATTTTCCATCAATCAATCGACATACCAAAATAGTATCGTTAAACGTGAAAACCGCGTTCGAATCGTTGTACTCTAATTTTACTTCTTCATCTCCCTTTAAATTTCCTTTCAACAAGTTGAGAGGCTTTTTGGGTAGGATGAACGAAGAACTTCCGTCTGCTTGAGAATCAGTGCGCGTGTAACGAACCAATTTGTGTGCATCTGTAGCAACAAAGGTGATACTCTCTGGAGAGAACTCACAGAAAACACCACTCATCACAGGACGAAGATCATCTACGCCTGTAGCGAAAAGTGTTTTGTTAATGGCATTGGATAAAATTCCACCCGAAATACGAATCGAACTTGATTGCTCCAAGGCTGGAGTACGTGGGAAATCATCCCCGTCGAATCCGACCATTTTTGATTTACCATTATCGTAAGCAATTTCAACCGCAAATGTTTCATCATCTACCAAGAAGGTACACGGTTGATCCGGCAAGTTTTTCAAAACATCAAGCAAAAGCTTTGCTGGAATGGCAATTTTTCCTTCTTCTTTCGCTTCCACATCCAGCGATGTACGCATGGTTGTTTCTAAATCTGAAGCAGAAACAGTAAGGCGTCCGTCTTCAATCTCGAAAAGGAAGTTATCGAGTATAGGTAAGGTGTTACTTGTACTCAAAACACCTGAAATTCCTTGCAAGTGTTTCAGTAAGGTAGCACTAGAAATTACAAAATTCATTTTCCGTGTATTTAGATCGAGCTCAAAGCTACCAAATTACGGGAAAACACGGAGTCATGAACGCTCTGACTTTTCAGCGAGTTATTAACAGATGCAACGTGGGTTACTCTTCGTTCTTCGCAGGAGAGGATTCAAGCGGTGTAATTCCATCCAATGTCGTAAATCCACTTTGATCCATTGGGAAATAAATGTGACCGAAAAGAAGTGGGTTGAATACAAAATATTGACATTTTACAATCTCACCATCAGGAAGTTCACACCAGAATTTATCGAGATCTGAATTGACAATTTCTTGCCCCGCCACGGTGTCGTTTTGAACAAGACTGTAGGGGAAGCAGCGAAGCTTCGTGGTGTGTCCGTTGGTCTCTTTTACTTTGATTTCAGCAAAAGGAGTTGTTCGTTTCAAGCTGTCAATTTGTTTATCCGACAATTCAAAATTGCGCAAATTGTAGTGGATTTTCTTGTAATTCTGCAAGTAGCTGAACGCCATTTTATCCTCTACATTTTCCAGTTCTTTTCCTTGTTGATACACCTTCACTTCTGGGCCGTTTTTCGTAACCGTGAAGTTTCGAGCGGGTTCGTTGTTGTATTTGATATCAACACGACGAATTTCTTCCATTGGAATGCTGAAAATTTCGGTGCATGCCCACAAACGAGGGTCAGCGAAGAAGCGTGGCTCCAAAAATCCGTTCAACCCTTTTACTTTCATCAGAACTGGATGTGTACTTTTTCCGTATTCTTTCGAATCGAGCAGCATAATTTGTCCGTAGTGATCGGGTGCTGGAGGACCGATATACCACGTCTTGACCCATTCTCCATTTTCGAAAATCTGAAGTTCGATGTTTTGGGCAGACATCTTCTTGTTGTAATTCTCGTGCGATTTATCAGCCAAATAGCCTTTAAATTCGATGTTTCGGATCGCGTCCAAGATGTTTTCAACGTTCTGCTGAATGATACAGTTTCCTTTGGCATCTGTCCATGTATCTCCTTTTTTTCGGATCTCAAAGGAGTTCAGGTTTTTATCGGTAATGATCAACTTGTCGATGTTCGAGACATCTTTGATCGCAAACTCGATAAGTGACGTATCTGATTTTCCTTTTGTTTCAAATAGGGTAGAGATGTACCAGCCTAAACCAGCGAGCACAACAAGAGAAACGATGAGAACAATAATTTTCTTCATAACAAATAGTTTAACGTCTTTCTGATCCTATGAGGCATAACGGCGCTTGCGAATGAAGTTCATTCCAAAGCCGAGTACGAGAATAATTCCGATCGGAAGAAGTAAATTGATAATCTTGTAAAACGTAGCTTCATGCGCCACTTTGTCTTTGTCCATTGGATGCATGTCGATTTGTCGACTACGTATATCCAATACCGAATTTTCGCCCAACATGTAGTCCGCGATATTTTGGAAGAACTCTTGATTTCCAAAGAAGTGTGACATGCGCATGCGTAGCATATCTTCATCAAATTGAAGGTCGTTATATTTCTGTGTCGGACGGTAGCGGTAACCTCCGCGCGGATCAGGCATGGAATCATATTTGTTCTCAATCCAACGCCCGTTTCCAATCAATAATACTTTCCCTTCCTGCTTGCTTTTTTCAAGGAATCCAGATTCAGGATTGTTGGCAAAGGCACCTACAATTCGATTCTTAAAGTACGATTGGAAGTTTCCTTCAGCGAGACCGGCTAAACATTTTTTGTTGTACGGACTGTTCGGATTGGCTGCTAGTTGAGGATTTTCTCCATAGTTCAAAGGCATCATCATGTTGACCATTGGAGCTAAACCAGTGGTCATGGAATTCGTGCTGGAGGTTAAAATCGGGGTAAGCGCCAAGCCTTTCTTATTGTTGACAAATTGAACCTCACTCACGTAAGGAAGCGAAACATTCTCAACGTTTTTTGACATTGGGTGATTGGTAGGTGTTCCTAACACATTGTAGAACCATTGGATTCGACCGCCGTCCGCATATGGTGCAATTTTGTACGTGCATTTTGTGTCGAGTACGTAATTGTCCTGCAATTTCAGCCCATAATCGAACAGCATGTTGTCTATGCCTAGATCGTAGCGAACCGTATGCGTTTGCCCGTTTTTCATCAATGAATCTTCATTGAGTTTAAGTTTATCTAAGAAACACATCAGTCGACCTCCACGCATCACAAATTGATCAATGATGTACAAATCTTTATCGCTGAACTTCTCTCTTGGACGTGCGATAATCAATCCGTCGATGTTGTCAAGCGCATGAATGGAATCGTTTAAGGTAACATCCGTTACGGCAAAGTAAGGCGAAATCATCGCGCGAACTCGTTGTGTTTCCTTGAATTCTAATTCTCCATGACCTTGCAAAAAGGCAATGCGCTTTCGGGTTTCAGCTGTCGCTCTACGCAACGAACTTACGAGCATGTACTCCAAGTTGTTGATGGCGTTGGGCGTCATGCCATTGATATCGGAAATACGATACGGTTCTTGTGTTCGCGAACCAGGCAAAAATTGAATGGTATTTGTTGTAGATCCATCGTAGGTGATCACAGCTCCTGGCCACAACAACATTTTGTTACTTGCTCCATCTTTTTCGTACAGAATTTCCATGGGAAGAATTCCTTTTCCTTCGGCAAATAGCTTTTGGAAAAGCGCTTCCTTTTCATCGTCTGTACCATCATGCGGATCTTTGAATTGATACTCAATGCGGTCGCCAGCATACAACTTAAATTCTTTCAGTTTATCCTCAATGGCATCGCGGAAGTGCTTAAGTTCCGATGGGAGGTTTCCTTCTAGATAAATATCAATGTTTACACGACCTTTCAAGTCTTTCGTGCCTTCCAAAAATGTTTGCGTTCCTTCTGCCAGTGAGTAGCGCTGATCTTCGGTCATATCAACACGTCGATACACGAAGGAGCTGACAATATTAATGAGCACAACAGCTACAAGAACGATAATGAGAAACGTCCAATTGTAGAAACTCGAAATGATTTTTTTCTTTTCTGCCATGGTTATTTCTTTAACGATTTGATCACAGTTAACGCTGCGTAAATGAACAAAGTAATGACCGAGAGGAAATAAACGATGTTTTTCGTATCGATAACTCCACGTTTGATCCCGTCATAGTGATAGGTTACACCGCAGTATTTCAATACAGAGTCGAATTTCCCCATGAGGTTAAACGAACCCAATAAATCGAATCCTTGATAAATCAACCAACACAAGAACATGGCGAGAATAAAAGCCACAATCTGACTGCTTGTTAGGGAAGAAGCGAAAATACCGATAGCAACAAACGTTGCTCCCAAGAGAATCAATCCGATATACGAAGTAAATGTCGCACCACCGTCAATAATTCCCACCGGATTTCCCAATACGTACATCGAGATGTAGTATACGAGTGTTGGCAGTAATGCCACAACAAGTAAGGTAACGCCCGCAAAGTACTTCGCCAAAATGATTTTTAAATCAGAAATTGGGCGGGTAAACAATAATTCGATGGTCCCTGTTCTACGTTCTTCTGCGATGGATCTCATCGTAATTGCAGGAATCAACACCAAGAAAATCAGCGGAGAAAGATTAAAGAAGGGAATCATATCCGCTTCTTGTCCCTCCAATAAATTGGTTCCAATGTCTCCTGAAATTACCCAATGAAAAAGTCCTGATGCGATGAGATAGATCAAAATGAAGACGTATCCAATCACAGAGCTCAAAAAACTTCGTATTTCTTTAAAATAAAGTGCTCTCATGCTTATCTGCGATAATTGAGTTCAAAAATAAGATTTCCTTTGGAATGAGTGGGGTTGTTTTGGTGATCGGCGGCAATGATTTATTAAAAGGGACTTGTTCGTAAGCGTGCATACGTCGGATTTAAAATGAAAGCATTGTTCTGATGATAGAACGCAATTCAGGAGTCGTCGTTACAAACCTGACTGTTTATCTCGGATGTTCGATCTAAACAGAATTTCTGTCCTACTTCACTTCGAAACCATTGAAGTACGCATTCATGCTCCAAGCCTGTGGTTTCGCTGAAAACCAAGGTTTAATCGTAGGCCAAATATTCCCGAAGGTTTCAGAGTTACGATAAGCGTCCAATGCTTCTTGATTTTCCCAGTGACTGTACGTCATTACAATTGTTGGTCGTTGAATGTCCTGATACAACTTCATTCCGTAACAACCAGGAAAGGTGTTGACTTGATGTTTGATGGTGTCGAAGAATTCTAAAAATCCCTCAATCTTGTCCGCTTCAAATTCGAGTTGTACAATACGTGTAATCATTAAAACAAAGATTCAATGGTTGTGCGCGATCCTTTTGGCGTGAATTCCACACGGATCATGTCATTTACGCGAAGACCGAATAGTTGCTCGGCTCCACCTGTGCTTCCGTTTGCTCCACGGTTGATCGCGATTTCAAGTAGATTATTTGAATTGAAAATGGCCACTTTTTCTCCTTGAGGCACTTCGTTGTAGCCCTGAGAAATCACATCTATGTAATAGTCTTTCTTCTTGAAATAGATGATGAACGGTGTATTTTCACCAAATTGATCGAAAACGGAGCGATTGATATTCGTAATCGCATTTCCGTAATTATCGATGTGAATCACATAGCCTTTAATCAAGTTCGTTTCGGTGATTGCCGTTGGTGTCAATGCACTTTTGTAAGAATTTGATGGAGTGGCAAACGATCCTGGAGTTTCGTTGTTCAAAATGCGCAGTGCCGCTTTCAACAAGACGTTTTTAGTCGCAAAGTTGAATACGTTCTCGAGTGTTAAGATGTCCTCAATTCGCCAAAATGCTTCGGGTCGATTTTCTCCCAAAAAGGCTCCGAAAAAACCGTTGTCGTTCGAAATGAAAAAATGCTCGTCGTATGCCATAATCGACGGAAAGCTACCGTCCGAACCACCAAAGTTGATGATGGGCTCACTATCAACACCAACCACATGTACCGTTCCTTTGGGGAAATCTTTATAGCAGGAACGCACATGATAGGCTGCTTCTCCCACATCAAAAGGTCGCACGGAATGCGAAATATCAACAATTCGTACGTCTTCAGAAGCACACATAATACTTCCCTTAAGCGAAGCCACATAGTGGTCGTTAAGTCCCATATCCGTTGTAAGCGTGATGACTTTCATTGCTTTTGAAACCGTTCCGTAAGGGTTTTGTTAATTATTTTGGACAAAAATAACGCTAAAATAATGATTCATGTAAAGTTCTATTGTATATTCATTCTCTTTTAAGAATAGTCGATAGAAATCCCGCGAACATTCAAAACGAATTGTTTGGGTAAAATAAAAACAGAAAACGATTGCTAGAAAGAAAAATTGAAATTGAAGGAATTAATCCTGCCGAGCTATTCGGAGTAAATAACAATAAGTTAAAGCACATCAAAGCCTATTTCCCGAAATTGCACGTCGCGGCCCGTGGAAATGTTCTCACCATTGCTGGAGATGAAGAGGTGATGGACGAATTCGAAAAGAAATTTGACCTGATCCTACAGCTGTTCAACAAGTACAACATGATTTCTTTAAACAATATCGATAATTTGATGTTGAAAGATGGATCTGATTTAATCGGACTAAATAATGGTTCGGAAGTATTGGTGCATGGAAATCATGGTGTGAAAATTCGTGCAAAAACGATCAATCAACGAAAACTGGTAGAAGCAGTTAATAAGAATGATATGGTGTTTGCAGTCGGACCAGCAGGAACGGGAAAAACCTATACGGCAGTCGCATTGGCCGTTCGTGCACTCAAAGCCAAGGAAGTAAAACGAATCATTCTGACACGACCAGCAGTAGAAGCAGGAGAAAATTTAGGTTTCCTTCCAGGAGATTTGAAAGAGAAACTTGACCCATACATGATGCCGCTCTACGATGCGCTCCGTGATATGATTCCACCCGAAAAACTGGCGGATATGATCGAATTCGGAATTATTGAAATTGCACCTTTGGCGTTCATGCGTGGGCGTACCTTGGATAAAGCATTCGTGATTTTGGATGAGGCGCAGAACTCCACAACCATGCAAATGAAAATGTTCCTTACCCGTATGGGAATGACAGCAAAATTTGCGGTGACAGGGGATATGTCTCAGGTCGATTTGCCCAACCGTCAACGATCGGGGTTAGCATATGCACTGGATGTTCTTTCTGGCGTAGAAGGAATTGGCGTTGTTCGAATGGGACAAGCTGATGTGATCCGTCATAAGTTGGTGAAGCGAATTATTGATGCATTCGACAAGGAAGATGCGCGGGTGAAGAAATCAAAGGAGGAAGCGAAAAAGGATAGTAAGAAAAGTGAATAGTAAATCGTTTTAATCTGAGATTATTTCAATTTTCATCCGTAATTTTGCACTCACTAATTTTGAAACGATTATGAGCAAGGCGATCACCAAAAGTACATTCAAATTCAAAGGACAAATTGACGAATACAACGGGAAAGTTAGAGATGTTTATACACTCGATAACGGACTGTTGGTGATGGTCGCATCAGATCGAATCTCTGCCTTCGACCACATTTTACCGAAAGGAATTCCGTTCAAAGGTCAAGTCTTAAATCAAGTGGCAACCATGTTTTTGGATGCTACGAAGGATATCGTTCCGAATTGGTTGTTGGCTACGCCAGATCCGTCTGTAGCTGTGGGATATGCATGCGAGCCTATTCGCGTGGAAATGGTGATTCGCGGGTACATGTCTGGACATGCTGCGCGTGAGTACAAAGCTGGAAGACGCATGTTGTGTGGCGTTGAAATGCCCGAGGGAATGAAGGAAAATGATAAATTTCCAGAACCTATCATCACACCGGCAACGAAAGCGGAAGAAGGACACGATGAAGATATTTCTCGTGAGGACATTATCGGAAAGGGAATCGTTCCGGAAGAAATTTATGTTCAACTTGAAGACTATACGCGCAAATTGTTTCAACGCGGAACAGAAATGGCGGCAAAACAAGGCTTAATTCTAGTCGATACGAAGTATGAGTTCGGAATTCGCAATGGCGAAGTGATGTTGATTGACGAGATCCATACGCCAGATTCTTCACGCTATTTTTATGCTGAAGGATACGAGGAGCGTCAAGCAAACGGTGAGCCTCAACGTCAGTTGTCAAAGGAATTTGTACGCCAATGGTTAATCGAAAATGGTTTCCAAGGATTGGAAGGACAAACAATGCCTGTAATGCCAGATGACTTCGTACAGGTTGTGACTGAGCGCTATATTGAGTTATTCGAGAAAATCACAGGGAAAACCTTCGTGAAGTCAGATACATCGAATATTCAGGAGCGTATTCAATTGAATGTTGATGAATACTTGGCTTCAATCGCTTAAGAAAACTTAAAGACTTTCAACAAACTGTTGTAACTGTTCTTCAAACTCTTTCTTTAACTCCTCATCAGTAATTCCTTCTGATGAAAAATTGTCATTAAATGAAGGAAGCGAAAAGGATGCGGTAATGTTCGCTCCATAACGGGGTAAAGCATTCATAGCGATATCATGAACGGATTTTCCTCCGCGCTTACCTGGAGAAGTAGAAAGCAAGAACACTGTTTTTTCTAGCCAGATTGAATTTTCGTCTATACGCGACATCCAATCCATAAGATTTTTGAAAGCAGCAGTATAGTTACCGTTGTGTTCTGCAAGCGAAATCACAAGTGCATCCATTGTGCCTAAGCATTCACGAAATCGTCGAATCGATTCAGGAAAACCTTCTTCTTTTTCTAAATCAACACTAAATAATGGTGCTTCAAAGTCGTTTAAGTCGATGAGTATCAGTTCTACATCTTTGATTTTTTGTGCAGCGAAGTGTGCAAATTTCTTGTTGATTGAAGTAGAGCTAGTTGATGCTCCAAAGGCTAAAATACGTGTCATTGATTTCGTTTGAATTCCATCAAAAATAGAAAACTCAGGAGATTATTCTTTACAATTGTAGATAAGTGAAATCAAAACAATTAAATAGCAAAGGTTTTTTCGATACGCAGCCGATTTCAAGTGAGTCGCTTTTGACTGGGATATTGTGTTTTAATTGGCAGTTGGATGACTTCCCTGTGATGTCTGATGAAGAACTGAATATTTCCGAGCGTTTGATGCAAGGAAAACGAGCTGAACGCTATTTTTCGGAATGGTTGAAGCGATCTGAGGCTTATGAGTTGATGGCGGAAAACATTCAAATTATTGACGATAAACAAACCTTGGGAGAGTTTGATTTTATTGTGAAGCGATTACAAGATGGGCAACTGATTCATGTTGAATTAGTGCATAAATATTACCTGTTCGACCCAGAAGCAAAAGGAACAGAATTCGAGCATTGGATTGGACCTAATCGGGGAGATCAACTCGATTTTAAATTGGATAAATTGCGAAGTCACCAATTCCCACTTCTCCAGACGCAACCAGCTCGGAAACGATTGGCTGAACTTGGATTGAATGTGGATGAAATGGAACAACAGCTTTTGTTTCTCGCCAATTTATTCGTTCCAACAGAAGGGGAAGCTGTCTTTGAAAAGGTGAACCCAAATGGGGTGGAAGGCACATGGATGCGATTGGTGGAGTGGCAAGATAAAGCCGATTCTGATGATTTGTTTTCCATTCCTGAAAAGAAAGATTGGTTTTCACGAAATCTGGCAACGACGGAATGGTATCCGAAAAAGATCGCTCAACAAAAAATCAAAGAACTTCATGAGCAAAAGCGATCGCCTTTGGTGTATGCAAAAAATGAATTTGGTGAGCAACGAAGAGATTTTATCGTGTGGTGGTGATTATGAAATAATCGAATGAACTGCTTTTTTAAGTGAAGGCAACACTTCAAGCTCAAACCAAGGATTCTTTTTCATCCATATTGCATTTCTTGGAGACGGATGCGGAAGAACAAAGTGCTCGGGAAGGTATTCATGAAAATGCAAAACTGTCTCCGTTAAATTCTTTCTTGCCGACTTTTTGAGATAGTAATTTTGTGCGTACGTCCCAATGAGCAGTGTCAGCTCAAGTTGAGGCATTTGATTCAATAAGGCTTCGTGCCATAAAGGAGCGCATTCCTTTCGTGGTGGTAAATCACCCGACTTTCCTTTCCCAGGATAACAAAATCCCATCGGAATAATTCCAAATAGTTCGGTGTCGTAAAATTGTTCACCTGTCACTCCTAGCCAAGATCGGAGATTCTTCCCGCTTTGGTCATCCCATGGAATTCCAGACGCATGAACTTTTGTTCCAGGAGCTTGTCCCACAATGAGAATTTTGCTGTTTCTCGAAACAGAAATAACAGGGCGCGGACCGAGCGGAAGGTGCTCTTTGCAAACAGTACAACGTGAAATGCGTTTCAATAAGTCCTCAAAATTGCTCATTGCGTCAAAAAAAGATGTGTCAATTTAGATGATTGAAGGTACAATTAATTTCTTCGTTTTTCGAGTGCCTGTCGGCTTTCTATCCTGTTCTCAAGTTGCTTGTGAAAGCTTGTTTTGTTAAACAAAGATAGAAAAACGGACTACGTTGGATTAAATACCGTGGAACATGTGCCTAAACGGGCTTGAATCATTAAATTTGTGACACTCATTATTTATCAGACAAATGGATAAAATCGCCGATCAGTTCTTTTCAATGCGCATGATGGCTCTTGCGATGATTGTGTTTTTTGTTGCCATTGGTGGAGCTACCTTTTTGGAGTCTTCCTATGACACGCAAACTGCAAAACTTTATATCTACAACGCAACTTGGTTCAATCTGCTGTTGGCGTATTTGGCGCTCAACTTGATGGCCAACATTATGCGTCACAAAATGATTCAACTGAAAAAATGGGCGCTGCTTCTTTTTCATGTATCGTTTATCGTGATTTTGATTGGTGCAGCAATTACGCGTTTCGTTAGTTTCGAGGGGATGATGATCATCGCAGAAGGTGATTCAGAAGATTTTATCTACTCGTCGAACCCGCATGTTTCGTACCGAATTACAGATAAGAAGCTACAATTAACGAATGATCACCCCTTGTATTTGTCGGAGTTGGACTGGTGGAATAACTTTTCACATGAAGAGAACTTTCCAAATCATTCTGGGACAATCTCAATCGATTATGTGGATTACCACAAAAACATGATTGATTCGGTAATCACGAATGATAGCATTCAAGGTTCAGCCATTGAATTGGTGCATTTGGGTGAGTCAAAAATCCTTCCAGAAAATGGGTTTTTGAACCTTGATAACGTGGCCTTTTCATTTGAAAAAGCGAATGCGATGCCGGGAGTGGAGTTCTTCAAAGATGGAAACAAGGTCAACATGAAAGTGGCGATTCCAGGAGGAACGAGTTTGCCAATGTCGGTGCTTCAAGTTGCTGATCGAACAACAGGTGTACCTGATTCAATGTATCAAGCAATTCCATATGATACGATTATTCCTCTTGAAATGGCTACGCTTTACCGCGTGGGAGATGCCCAATTCGTGTTTAAAAGTTTGAAAAAACATACGAAGAAGGCACGTGTTCAATCGCAAGTGAAAGACGCTGGAATGGATGATTTAATTGTAAGAGTGACGGATGGAGATAAGTCAAAAGTAGTAACTCTCACGGGAGGAATTAGCGCGATTCCTGCACCCACAATGTTTGAATTGAACGGATTGACTTACGAAATGAGTTACGGTCCGAAAATAATCAAACTGCCATTCTCAATTGGATGTAGCGATTTCCGACTTGAGCGTTACCCTGGATCAAATGTGGCGTCGTCGTACGAAAGTGATCTCGAAATCATCGATGAGCAAAGAGGATACAACCGAAAGCAAACTGTTTTCATGAACAATGTGATGGATTACCGTGGATATCGTTTCTTCCAATCGAGCTACTTCCCGGATGAAAAAGGAACAAAGTTGAGCGTGAACCACGATCGACTTGGAACAATTGTGACGTACATTGGTTACTTATTGATGACGTTGGGAATGGTGTTCTCTCTCTTCGCGAAGGGCGGAAGAATGCGAGAACTCGTCCGCAAATTGATCAAGTCTCACGATCGAAAAGCGGAAATTCAGAATTCTGCGATGGTTTTGGCCTTGGTGCTCTCCATGTCTGCATTTGGTCATGCCCAAGTAACGGAAGACCACTCAGGACATGATCACAGTCAACACGATCACTCAGATCATGATCACGACCATTCAGGTCACAATCATGACCATGGGGACCACGACCAAATCGATCCCGTTGCTGACTCAACAGCCGATCATACAAATCATGCCGACCATGCCAGTCACAGTGCGGTGCCTAATAAGCAAATACACCATGTGATGTCTGAAGAGTTGTCGGACGAAATGGCGGGACTTTTATTGTTCAATTGTAGACAACGTATTATCCCGTTTCACACCTTTGCAACGGAACTTCTGAGAAAGGTGCATCGCTCGGACAAGTACAATGATTACAATGCGGTTCAAACTGTAATGAGTATGCATATGTACCCTGGATATTGGGTGGAGCAAGACTTAATCTACATTGATTCAAAAGGAGGAATTCGAGACCGTTTTGATGGGAAATCACATGTTTCTTGGTACGATCTCACTGGCCCTGATGGCAATTTTATCTTTTTTGATGAATACCAGGAGGCACATCAAAAGAAAGAGTCGCAGCGAAACGAATTCGAGAAACGTTTGATGAAAATTGCTGAGCGATATACGATTGTAACGGATGTTGCTTTCTGGCGCTTGATGAAAATTATTCCAAGTCAAAATGATCCGAATGGTGGATGGTATGTGCCGTATAGTCCAGAGTTAACAGGTGCAGATACGCTCGGAAATGAGCGCGCAGCGAATTTTTTCAAGGCGCTTGCGAATGTAGATAAGACAGGTTCCGAAAAACAAGCACATGAGTTGTTGAAAGAATTGAAGTCGTATCAGCGCGAAGTTGCAGGAGAGGATGCTTGTCCAAGTGTGGAAGATGTAGAGATGGAAATTCGATACAACAAGATGAACATCGTTAAAAACTCGGCTTACGTGTATGGACTCGTTGGTTTCATCTTATTGATCGTCTTTTTCATTGGAATTTTTGTGAATCCAAGTGAGAAATCACGCAAACGAATGAAAGTGATCAGTCTCATACTGATTGGCGTGCTCGGTCTGACGTTCCTGTACCACGGTTACGGAGTTTACATGCGTGCCATGATCACGGGATACGCACCATGGTCGAATGGATACGAAGCAATGGTCTTTATCGCATTGGTGATTATGTTTGTTGGGTTCTTACCGTACAAAAAGTATCCGGTTGTGACAGCTGCAGCTGCAATCTTGGCATTTTTGGTCTTGTTTGTTTCACAAATGAATCTGCTTGATCCCGAAATTACACCAATGCAACCTGTATTGAAATCATATTGGTTAATGATTCACGTTGCCATCATTACAGGAAGTTATGCTCCGTTGGGAATTTCATGCTTGCTTGGACTATTGGTACTTACGTTGTACATTTTCCGAAATCAAAGCAATGCGAAAATCATTAATATCAACATCAACGAACTGACCTACATTTCTGAAATATTCATGACCGTAGGTTTGTTTATGCTTACCATCGGAACGTTTCTAGGCGGTATTTGGGCAAACGAATCATGGGGACGTTACTGGGGATGGGATCCAAAAGAAACATGGGCATTGGTCGCTGTGTTGGTATATGCAGTGATTCTTCACTTACGCTACATCCCAGGATTGAAAGGGAAATTCTTATTCAACGCTGTTGGGTTTTGGGGATATACCTCTATTTTATTTACCTTCTTCGGAGTTAACTTCTACCTAGTAGGGTTACACTCGTATGCGCAAGGTGATGGATTAGGAGAAGTTCCCATGTGGATTAAATTGACCGTACTTTTCTTTGCACTTTTCACTGCATTCGCTGCCTACCGAAATTGGCAATTTAAACAGAAACGAAAAGAGAAAAATGTCGAATAATAAAGTAGATATTCTAGCTTTTGCCGCACATCCCGACGATATTGAATTGTCGGCGGCAGGAACATTGATGAAGCACATTGCACAAGGTAAAAAAGTAGTAATTGTTGACTTGACGCAAGGAGAATTGGGATCGAGAGGAACCATTCAAACGCGCTACGAAGAAGCGGCAGCAGCATCGGAGATAATGGGTGTTCACTTCCGTGAGAATGTTAAGATGGAAGATGGTTTCTTTGAAATCAATGAGGCCAATAAGCGAAAGATCATTGAACAAGTTCGACGATTTCAGCCTGAAATTGTTTTAGCAAACGCTGTAACGGATCGTCATCCAGATCATGGTCGTGCAGGACAGCTCGTATCAGAAGCGTGTTTCTTGTCAGGATTGCTCAAGATTGAAACAGAGTGGGAGGGAAAGAAGCAAGAAAAGCATCGTCCCAATGCCGTTTATCACTATATCCAAGATTATTACCTGAATCCCGATTTTGTGGTTGATATCAGCGAATTCTACGATCGTAAGATGGAAGCCATATTGGCATACCGAACGCAGTTTTTCGATCCAGAATCAACCGAGCCAGAGACACCAATTTCAGGAAAGGACTTTATGGAGTTCATCACTTCCCGAATGAGACAATATGGTCGTCCCGTTGGTGTTCAATACGCCGAAGGATTTACAGCCGAACGCTTCATCGGTGTAGACGATTTATTTGACTTGAAATAGTTTTCGGTTACATGGTATTCTAACGTGTAGCGAACCCAAACAGTGAAGGTTGAGTCCTTGGCAATGTATGAAGTAGGTCGAGAGGAAGTCCTTTATTTCCTCTAAAAATCTGTATCTTTAAATCGAAATGTTTGTGTCGAATTAAACGGTGATTATCATGACGAAAGCAATTAGTTTTAATCGAAATTTGATCAATTTTGGAGTGCCAATTGCCTTACTCGTTGGAGCGATTACCTTCATCAATTCTTCTTACTTTGATGGAAGCAATACTCTAAGTTTGGCTATTTCCATTGATTTGGTCATTACGGTTCCGCTTGTATACTTTCTACTCATACGCAAATCGACTATTCCTAAAACGACTGTTGTTCCTTTCGTGATCCTTGGCTTGGTGATCGGGACCTATTTTCTACCAAAGGAGAGTCAGTCGTATCTGGATCTATTTCGAGTTTGGGCCTTACCATTGATAGAGGTTTCTGTCTTGACGTACGTCATCGTGAAGATCCGAAAAGTAGTGCGAGCATACAAGGCGCAAAAGGACGCTACACTTGATTTCTATGATGCGCTCAAAAAGACGTGCGCGGAGATTTTACCAAAGAAAGTGGTGCATCCGCTATCTACAGAAATTGCGGTTTTCTATTACGGTTTTATCCTTTGGAAAAAACGGGAGCTTTCGGAAGACGAATTCTCTTACCACAAAAACAGTGGAACGCCTGCATTGCTAGGTGCGTTTATTTTCATCATTGCCATTGAAACCGTTGCTGTGCACTTACTATTGGCTTCATGGAGCTCCGTAGTTGCATGGATTTTAACGATTCTGAGTGCCTACACCGCTCTTCAGGTGTTTGGAATTGCAAAATCGCTAGGGCAACGACCGATTGCACTTGAGAAAGATCAACTTGTGCTGCGTTATGGAATCATGAACGAATCGCGCATTGCCTTTTCGGAGATTGATACCGTGGTTGCGTCAGGCAAAGAACTTGAAAAGAACAAACTGACCAAAACCTTGTCGCCTTTGGGAGAGTTGGAAAGTCATAATGTGATGATTCACTTGAAAAGGGAAAACACATTGGTCGGATTGTACGGACTAAAGAAAAACTTCAACACGCTTGGCCTTCATGTGGATAATCCGAATGAGTTTGTAGAGAAGCTGGAAAAGATGATTGAGTAAACCGATTGATCAAGTGGATTCAGAAAGGTGCCAGCCCCTGTTCATTTTTCTTTTCGCTCTATTGATCGTTGGTGGTTGTACGCGTAACGTGGATCGAAAGAGACAAATTGATGAAGTACAGTATTTTGAGCTTGCGAATCTGATTAATTTTTCTCACGTAGAACATTCTGAGATTGATTCAGTTTTAAGCGAGAAGGTCAAAGAAATTGCTAAGTAAGAACGACATAAACTAATTTGCAACCTTTTTCAAATTGTTAGAGTGAACAGAGTTATTCCCACTCAATATCTTCTGCTAGTATCCATGCATATAGAGTGTAGTTATCCCGACCAATTAATTTCGTGTAGTAGTCACTGAAGCAAAATCCCTCGTTTGTTTTCATTCCGTCAAGACGAATAAGTACCCAATTGTTGCTCAATACTTCGATCAAAGTAAATGACTGATCTTCCTTCAACTTTCCAATCTGATTACTCCATTGGGTGCAAATCGGCAAATCGATTTGATCGCTTAAAGAAGGCGATAAATGGAGCGTTGCGCTGTTTTTTGCCACGTAGTTCTTATTAGGAACTGTTTTGACCGGAGAAACCCACGCAATATCTTTTCGTGAATAAAAGACATGCGATTCTCCAAGCTGTTTACCTGTCTGCAGGGAGAATGGAGTGATGATATTCAAGAATGAAGCACAGCAAGGGTAGGTGTAAATCCAAATGGTGTCATTTTGCAAGGCGCTGATTTTTCCGCTTCTTGAAATAAGGATAGAAGGAATCCCTTTTTCAACTGAATAGACATTCACAACTCCAGCTTCATGACCTCCGCATAGCTTTGCGTCAAAAATGGCGAGCGTATCGTGTTTATTTGCGTAAAAGGTGAAGTTTTGGCGATGCATTTGCATGAATCCTATTTCAACATCATCATCTTCAACCGCGTAGTCGTAATCTGGGTGAATACAGTAATTATCAAGATAAAGTATTTGTTTGAAGTACTTCGAAAAGATCGAGTCGTGTAATTCAACGGGTTCGAAGTTTTGAGCTTGAGTGTTAATCGTACAAGCAGTCAGCAGGCATGCAAGAAAAAAGTGTTTCACGGTATAGATGTATACAAAGAGAATTAAACTTCTTCAAAAAGTAACACGAGCATATTTATGATAGACTTCACTGGCTAAATTCAACTATTCTACATTCAAAATAGAGATCTTTTGCCCGTTAAATTCAATTACATCTCCTACTTTTTTACCACGCAGGGCGATTCCTAAGGGTGAAGTCATCGTGAGACAAAACACCGTTTCATTTTCAATAATCAGCTTTCCGATTCCAACAGAAAAGAAGAAATAACCATTCGACGCTTTTACCAAACTTCCGAATTGAATTTCGCTATGCGATTTACTCGAATCAATTTGTGCTACTGCCTGCTTTAATTCGCGTGCTGCAAGTACTTGTTTTCCTAGTTTCTCCTGTTCGAGTTGTGCCATGGCGCGACCCGTTTCGTGTTTGTCGCCTGCAGTACTTTTGGTGTCATTCGCCATTTCCATCCGACTATTTTCCAAGGCTTTCTCGAGTGAAGAAATACGTTCGTCAATTTCTAGTTTTAGTACGTTGAGAATTGAGGATTTATCAGGCATGTTCTTTTCTTAATTGAATGGCGTAACACCGCAAAAATAGGTAGAATACTTCATCCATTTTAAGTGTGTTCAAAAAAACGAAAGGTGATCACCTAGCTATTCAATGACCACTTTTTGATTTCCTACTACTGTTCCATGGTCCAATAAACGTAGGATATACGTTCCTTTTTTCTCAATGGAAATTTCAGGAGTGTACTTTATCGTTTTGATCAACCTTCCAGAAAGATCTCGAACTTCAATGTCGCTCACGTTTACCTCTGTTTGAATGGAAATAACTCCGCTTGAAGGGTTTGGAAACACCGAAAAGGAACTGTTTTCTTCTTCCACTAACGAAAGCCAGCTAGGAGTGTTGTTGATCTTCAATACATGCAGGTCGAAAATATCGCACACCCATAAATTGTCGTCTGGGTCAATTTCAATGTCCAAACGTTTTGTGAAATCAACAGGACAATTACTTTGGTCGTACACCAATGTCCAGTCTTGAACACTTCTGTCGTAGTAACCAATGTACTGAGGATAAAAGCTAGATGTTCCTCCATCACCAAAAACAGCCCAAATATTATCCTGACTATCAAATTCAAATTCGATGATACTCGGGTAGGGCATGTTCGGTGCATTGTTCATTGTGATGGTATCAACGAATGTTTCACCGTAAGCAAGGGAAAAACCTTGTTCGCCTGCTACGTAAAGCGTATCGGAATTTTGTGCGAATTTGAAATCGTGGTTAGACCAATCGAGTAAGTTACACGTGTCGGGGCTGTAATATGTAAAACTATCAAAAGTAGTGTTGAGTTTTGAAATTACATCATAAAATGAAGTACTTCTCCACGCACTCCCATTTTTGACAGCAAGCCTCATGGAATTTGCTGAGTTATAGGATAAACTGCTTTCTGTTAGTCTTATGAAATCATCATTTTCTCTACAGAAATATATTGTGTCTGCATCAGTAGAAATAAATGTACCCTTATCAAAAGCGCCTTCATGCACCCAAGTTGTTCCATCATAGGAAAATGCTCCATCAAACTCATGCAGTAAAAAGGTTTTACTCGATGAAAAATCAACACCGATAAAATAGCGAGAATTGACATCCATAAACGGCATGTTGGAAGGGGTGAAAAAGGTCATTGAACCGTCGTTATTGATGCGTTTGATGTTAAAATCACCGTTGCTAAACTTATTGGAAATGAACCACATTGTTCCATCGTAAGGATTGATTTCAAACTGGCTGTAATTGGCGGAGACGATATTCGCACCGTTGTAGGAACTGATGTTGTAATGTTCCATAGGAATGGTTTTCCACGTTTGAGCTTGTACATTTGCACAGAGAAATAATAGTAATAGAGCTAGGTATTTCATCATTCAATGACCACTTTTTGATTTCCTACTACTGTTCCATGATCCAATAAACGCAGAATATACGTTCCTTTTTTCTCAATGGAAATTTCAGGAGTGTACTTTATCGTTTTTACCAACCTCCCAGAAAGATCTCGAACTTCAATGTCGCTCACGTTTACCTCTGTTTGAATGGAAACGACTCCGCTTGAAGGGTTTGGGAATATCGAAAAGTAACTGTTTTCTTCTTCGACTAACGAAAGCCAGCTAGGTGTATTGTTTATTTTTAGAACGTGTAAATCTTGATTATCACACACCCATAAATTGTCGTCTGGGTCAATTTCGATGTCCAAGCGTTTTGTGAAATCAACAGGACAATTACTTTGGTCGTACACCAACGTCCAGTCTTGAACACTTCTGTCATAGTAACCAATGTATTGAGGATAAAAGCCAAGTGTTCCCCCATCACCAAAAACAGCCCAAATATTATCCTGACTATCAAATTCAAATTCGATGATGCTTGGGTAGGGCATGTTTGGTGTATTGTTCATTGTGATGGTATCAACGAATGTTTCACCGTAAGCAAGTGAAAAACCTTGTTCGCCTGCTACGTAAAGCGTATCGGAATTTCGTGCGAATTTAAAGTCGTTATTTTCAAAGCTCAGTAGGTTACAAGTGTCGGGGTTGTAAACGGTAACGTTATCGAGTGAATAATTTAATTTATGTATTCCATCAAAAAAGGAGTTACTACTCCACCCATCGCCATTTTTAAATGCCAAACGTCTGGCATAAGCCCAATTATAACTCGTTCCCATTTCTGTTAACCGGACGAAAGCTGCATTTAGTCTTCCAAAGTATAGTGTGTCTGCATCGGAGTAAATATAGGTCCCTTTATCAAAAGTGCCCTCATACACCCAAGTTGTTCCATCATAGGAAAATGCTCCATCAAACTCATGTAGTAAAAATGTTTTATTCGAAGAAAAATCAATACCTATAAAATGTCGGGAATTCACATCCATAAATGGCATGTTGGAAGGGGTAAACAAGGTCATTGAACCGTCGTTATTGATTCGCTTGATGTTAAAATTTGATTGTGATAAATTGGAAATGAACCACATCGTTCCGTCGTAGGGATTGATTTCAAACTGGCTGTAATTGGTTGAAACAAAATTTGCTCCCGTGTAAGTCAATGCATTATAGTGTTCGTGTGGAATGGTTTTCCACGTTTGAGCTTGGGCATTAGCAGAAAGGACTAAAAGTAATAGAGTTAGGTATTTCATCATTCAATGACCACTTTTTGATTTCCTACTACTGTTCCATGGTCCAATAAACGTAGGATATACGTTCCTTTTTTGTCAATGGAAATTTCAGGAGTGTACTTTATCGTTTTGATCAACCTCCCAGAAAGATCTCGAACTTCAATGTCGCTCACGTTTACCTCTGTTTGAATGGAAATAACTCCGCTTGAAGGGTTGGGGAATATCGAAAAGGAACTTTTTTCTTCTTCCACTAATGAAAGCCAGCCAGGTGCATTGTTTATTTTTAGGACGTGTAAATCTTGATTATCACACACCCATAAATTGTCGTCTGGGTCAATTTCAATGTCCAAACGTTTTGTGAAATCAACAGGACAGTTACTTTGGTCGTAAACCAATGTCCAATCTTGAACACTTCTGTCGTAGTAACCAATGTACTGAGGATAAAACCCGAGTGCTCCTCCGTCACCAAAAACAGCCCAAATATTATCCTGACTATCAAATTCAAATTCAATGATACCTGGGTAGGGCATGTTTGGTGTATTGTTCATTGTGATGGTGTCAACAAATGTTTCACTGTGCGCTAGTGAAAATCCTTGTTCTCCCGCCACGTAAAGCGTATCGGAATTTCGTGCGAATTTAAAGTCGTGATTGGACCAATCGAGTAAGTTACAGGTGTCAGGGCTGTAGTATGTTGCAGCATCGAAAGTAGTGTTGAGTTTTGAAATTACATCATAAAATGAAGTACTTTTCCATGCACTCCCATTTTTGACAGCAAGTCTCATGGAATTTGAAGAGTTATAGGATAAACTGCTTTCTGTTAGTCTTATGAAATCATCATTTTCTCTACAGAAATATATTGTGTCTGCATCAGTAGAAATAGATGTGCCTTTATCAAAAGCGCCTTCATACACCCACGTAGTTCCATCATAGGAAAATGCTCCATCAAACTCATGTAGTAAAAATGTTTTACTCGAAGAAAAATCAACACCTATAAAATGTCGGGAATTCACATCCATAAATGGCATGTTGGAAGGGGTGAAAAAGGTCATTGAACCGTCGTTATTGATTCGTTTGATGTTGAAATTTGATTGTGATAAATTGGAAATGAACCACATCGTTCCGTCGTAGGGATTGATTTCAAACTGGCTGTAATTGGTTGAAACAAAATTT
>PDWJ01002401.1_pt1 | contig 28245 bp, 20 predicted proteins | sample 1430881 | NCBI WGS metagenome assembly PDWJ01 (sample SAMN01162460, study PRJNA174530) | Oral metagenome, whole genome shotgun sequencing project. | biome: Marine environment; feature: Marine mammal; material: Swab sample of the gingival sulcus; isolation source: swab sample of gingival sulcus...
AAAGAAGCAACTATTCGCTCCCTGGTGCTGATCGGGGTATTGTTTGCCGCCCTCATCATTTTCAGCGGCATCTCCTTTTACCAGTTGCACCTTTTTAGCGTTGATCTCAAAGAGCATGTTGCTTACCTGGAATCACAACCTGATCCGACCTGTCAAATCAACAGCCTCAAGCAGATAATCAAGGATAAAGAAAGACTCGTCACTGATTACCAGGAGAAGATTGAAACGCTTAAAGCGCGGCATAAAGAGCAGCATCAAAAAACAATCAGCAGGCTTGATAAAAGGGCTAGAATGATCAAGGCCGTCATGGATAAAATCGGGGTAAAGGTTGCCGTGGAGGATGATCCCAGACATAGCGGGGGGCCCTTTGTCGAGGCAAAAGAGTTTCAGGCAGGTGAGGCCCTGCTTGAATCAACTGACCGCTACCTGCATTTACTTAAAACAATACCTCTGGGCAAACCAGTTTCAGGTCCTGTCAGCTCAATATTCGGGCCTCGTCGTGATCCCATCAATCACAAGGCATCATATCACGAAGGGCTTGATTTCCGCGGCAAACGTGGGGATAAAATAATAGCCACTGCAAAGGGGATTGTCCAGAAAATACATTGCGGCAAAGGCTATGGAAAATGTGTTCTCATTAAACACAACGATGATTTTTCCACCCTTTTTGCCCACCTCAGCAAAAGAGAGGTCAAGGTGGGAGAAAAAATAGAGCGTGGACAAGTAATCGGACGGGTAGGCAACACAGGTAGAAGCACGGGGCCGCATCTGCATTATGAAGTTCGACATAAAGGCAAGCCCGTTGACCCAATGAATTTTGTTGCCATTGCCAATACATCTATTATGCGCTCCAGCAGGTAAACAATTATGGCAATATTTTCTCACAAGACAAAACCTGCGGCGGTCGCAGAAACAAAGGAGAAAACAAACTTGGCAAAAGAAGCAATTTCCTCTGTTATCTCTGATAAGATGAAAATTTATGGGGAGATAGCCTTTAAAGGCAAAGCAAGAATAGACGGCGAGCTGGAAGGCAACCTTGAAGGGGAGTATCTTGTCCTCAGTGAAACCGGTGCAATCCAGGGTGATTTGCAACTTGTAACCCTCATCTGCCACGGGAAAATTAACGGCTCAATTGCTGCCGGTTCCGTCATCGTACACAGTACGGCAACAATCAATGGCAAAGTCATTGCGGAAAGCCTGACAGTAGAACCAGGCGCAGCCATAACCGGTGAAGTGTACGCTGCAAAAGATACAACACAGCAGACCCCCAAAAACAAGATTGTCACTGAACCGGGGAACGGCAAGAAGGGACGAGAAAACAAGAAAAAAGAGCAGGACAAAGAGGAGGAAAAAGCGAACGTGTCAGGCAAATGACCAGAAAGCGGTTAAAGACTTGAAGCACAGGCCCCGTGACTGGTTACAAAATCAGGGCTGCGCACACCCTGTGAGTAGTTATTATTTTCCTATACAAAATTCTGAAAAGATAGCATCAAGAACATCTTCAGGAGTTGTCAGACCAATAATATCGCCCAGACAGGCCAAAGCAGATTGCACCTCCACCGCCAGCAGGTCACATGGTGCTCCCGATTGTAACGAGACTACCAGCCCCCTGCACACATCAGCTGTCTTTTCAAGCACTCCTAAATGACGAATATTGGGTGCACATGTATCAGCTTCCATCACAGTATTATCAATGGTCATCTCATAAATTGCATCTTGCAAAAAGCCCAGTCCATCTTCCTGTTTAGCAGAGATTGCCACACAGCGTGAGGCTGCAAATTTGTTTTCCAGAGCAAGCAGCCTCTTTTTTTCAGTTTTATCTTTTTTGTTGAGTACTACAATATGTTTTTTTTGACGAATCGCTTTAAACAATTCATGATCATACTCAGTTAGATCAGCAGCGGCATCAATGAGGAAAAGTACCAGATCAGCAGCTTCCATTTTATTTTTGGTACGTTCAATGCCCATCTCCTCAACCAGGTCGCTGTGTGCCCGAATACCAGCCGTATCTATAATGTTTACCGGAATACCACGCACAGAAATTAACTCTTCAATTGTATCTCTTGTGGTCCCGGCTATAGGGGTTACCAAAGCCCGATCCTCCTGCAGCAGTGCATTGAGCAGACTTGACTTCCCGACATTTGGCCGGCCGGCAATAACCACATTGACACCGTCACGGATGACCTTACCACCAGATGCCAGACGAATAAGCTCCTCAAGGGGATGAAGTATAAAATGGTGTACCCTGGCCAGCAGTTCATCACTATTGATCAAGTCAACATCATCCTCAGGAAAATCAATAGCAACCTCAATAATCGCTAATATCTCAACAAGTTGCATGCGAATTTTTTCAAGCTCACTTGTCAAGCTTCCCTGCAGCTGATTGACGGCAAGCGATATCCCTTTTTCTGTACGAGCTTGCAGAAGATCAATAACAGCTTCTGCCTGTGTAAGGTCAATACGTCCGGCCAAAAAGGCTCGCTTGGTAAATTCTCCCTGTTCAGCGGAGCGGGCACCACATTCTAAAATTGTCTTTAAAATAAGCTGCAACAGACGATATGAGCCATGACAATGCAATTCTACAATATCTTCACGGGTATATGTAGATGGAGCCTGCATATAAACCGCAAGTACTTCATCAAGAACCTGCCCTGTTCGATCTGACACGTTTCCATAATACATTTTGTGGCTTTCAAACACTTCACTGTTATATCTTGGGGTGAATACCTGTTTGAGTATGGAAAGTGAAGAACTGCCTGATATGCGGATGATACCTATACCGCCAGTACCAACCGGCGTAGCAATGGCGGCGATGGTGTCAGTTGAGTGCAAGGGAGGCATTTTTACCCTCTCTTTTTCTTTGCTCCTGAACGTCTTGACTTACCGGGCTTATAAATAAGCACTTTTTTAAATAATCCGTCACCAACAGAGCGGCTGCGTATATTTTTATCATCCTGAAGAGCCATGTGTACTATTCTTCGCTCCGAAGGATTAAGAGCAGCAATCGCCTGGGTTTTCCCATCCTGCTTTACAATTTCGGCCAGCTCCACTGCTTTTTGTTCAAGTGCCCTGGCTCTTCTCTGACGAAAATCTCCCACGTTGAGAGAAAGCAGACAGCGTTCCGGAAAATGCCTTATTAACATTTTTCTCAAGAGATACTGAATGCTGTCAAGGATGCGGCCTTCCGAGCCTGTAAGGTCGTCTTCATACTCACTGGTAATATCACATACAATAGAGTTTTCATTATACACAAGCTTGACGGTTGCCGGACATTTCATAAGTTCTAAAAGCCTGACCAGGGTCTCCTCAATAATGGCAAGGGACTCTTGAGAAGGAGGGACGAGCACGCTTTCTTCTTCAACAGCTCCCGGGCCAGTATTTTTATTCCCTTGCCCCTTGTCAACAGGGGGCATGTTCCTGGAAACAGACTGACCATGTGTTTCAGAAACCGGGCTGTCAGGCTCAGGTGATACGTCGTTATCCTCTCCCCGTTTTTCGGCTGCATGCTCTTTTTTTTCATCTGCACCGGAGGAAGAAAGTGCAGCCTTGTCTCTTCTTGTCTTTCCTTCTGCAGAAACAGCTCTTCTTTTTAATGCTACACGGATGTGAGCCTGCTTTTTACACAGGCCAAAAATACCGGCAGAGCCGGTCTCAAGTACCGTTATATCAAGCTCTTCCTGAGAAACAGAGTACTCTGCACAGGCCTGTTCAATAACCTCGGTGATATTTTTTCCCAAAAAATCCTTCCCCTTTTTTTTCATGTAACTCACCTCTCTTCCCCTGATGGCACCTTTGCCTGGCGGTTAATCAACTGTTGCTGCAAAATGGAAAGAAGGTTGTTCACAAACCAGTAGAGTACCAGGCCTGAGGCAAAATTAAGAAACATAAAAGTGAAGATGACAGGAAGAAACTGCATTATTTTTGCCTGCGTCGGGTCAGCCACAGTTGGAGTCATTTTCTGCTGTAGATACATTGAAGCACCCATGAGCAGGGTCAGCACGGGTAAACCATGCAAATATGGGATGTCAAAACCAAGCCAAAGACGATCTGGAGCTGAAAGATCATTGATCCAGAACATAAATGGAGCGTGGCGTAATTCTATTGCTGCCATGAGCACCCTGTACAGGGCAAAGAAAAAAGGTATTTGAATCAACATGGGCAGGCAGCCGCCAAGAGGATTGACCTTATACGTTTTGTACATGGTCATCATCTCCTGATTCATTTTGGCTGGATCGTCCTTATATTTTTCACGCAGCTTTGCCATTTTAGGCTGCAACTTCTGCATGTTTTTCATGGACTTCATACCCTTTTGGGTTATAGGCCAGAAAACAGCTTTAATGAGAACAGTTACCAGGATAATGGCTACGCCATAATTACCCGCAAAGCTGTAAAAAAAATTCAACAGCCACAGCATCGGTTTTGCCAGCACATCGAACCAGCCAAAATTCACTGCCTTAGCAAGATCAGACCCATTTGCCTGCAGGATTTTAAGTTTCTTCGGACCAAAATAATGACTGTACCTGAAAGCAACACTTTGCTGAGGGGGGATCGACGAAATGCCACCTGCCAAAACAGTTCTGATCCTTTCCTCACCTCCTGCCAAAGAAAAAGTAACTGTTGTCTGGTTCTCAAGTTTCGGCACGACTGCGGTCATGAAATAGTTACTGACAAATCCTGCCCATGATATCTCCCCATGGGTAGATTCCGGCCCCTTTTCCAGCTCCTTTGGTTTGGTCTCTATCAGTTCGCCGCCTGTATATGCCGCCGGACCGGCAAAAAGAAAACGCTGGCTTGCGTGGACATGGGAAAAAGGTTCATTGATCAGGGTTATTGCCGGGGATATCTGGATCGGTTGTTCACTGGAATTAGTGACTTGATAGACATCATCAATGAGGTAGGAATCAGCATGAAAGGTAAGGATTCTGGTTACGTTCAGCCCGTTGTCAAGACCTGCTTTCAGCTCCAGTTTCTGGCTCTGCTTCCCGGCTGAAAGTGTCACTTTCTCCTGATCAGCAACAAAAAGTGGAATGATTGAGCCTCCGTTATCAAGTGAAAAAAGAACGGGCAGCTCCTGTGGCTGCTTTGTCATGACCAGCTGCATCGGCCCTGACGAATCTTTCAGCTCCTCCCGATAATTTTTCAGTTCAAAGCTGGAGTACCCCCCACCCTGCTCATTGATGACAGCGGTATACAGCGGAGTATCAATGGTAATTGATCTTGCTTCAGCACGGACAGCGACAGGTTGTGTGGTTTGCATACCATCATTTAACGCTGGTCTGGCAATCTCAGCCTGGTGCGTTGCTGTCGTTTTCTGTGTCTCTGGAAGCACTTGTTCCCTGACTGCTGATTGCTGCCTTTGCAGGGCAGGCTTGACAAAAAGATACTGGTAGCCAAGGAGAATGACAAACGAGATTGCAACAGCCAGAAAGGCCCTGTATAAATCCATTTTTTTCAATTCCTGTTAAGGACGTCAATAATCACAGCTCACAAAAAACAAAATATTATTGAACTGGATCGTAACCGCCCCGGGAAAAAGGATGACAGCGCATAAGTCGCCAGAGAGCCATGGCTCCTCCACGAAAAGCGCCATATTTTGTTATTGCTTCTATTGCATACTTGGAGCAGGTAGGCTCGAAACGGCAGGCAGGAGGAAATAACGGGGAAAAAAGGTACTTGTACCCCATAAGCAAGAAGACTATCACTTTCCGTGGCAACAGTATCATGCCGCAGACAATAGTATGTAACCACAGGGAAAAGGTGCTAGCTCGAAGCATGACCGCTTCCGGAATCCGGATTATTTATGATCTCCAGTGCCACTATCTTGCTGTGAAAATCCCTTGCACTGTCAACAGAAAAATCGGGACGAACTGTGATCACAATATCTGCGTGAAGAGGAAATTGTTCCCGATTATTTCTAAAAACTTCCCTGACAATTCTTTTAATCCGATTACGCCGAACCGCCTTCCCCACCTTTCTGGGTATACTTATTCCTAATCTATTACAGGTAAAATTATTGCCGGCATAAATCATGGAAAAACCTTCTCCATGAAGTCTCCTGCCTGATTGATACACCTGTCTGAACTCTCCCCTCTTGCGAAGAAGACATTTTTTGGGGAGTTCATAATTCATCTTGTTCAGACAGCTAACTGCTTGCGTCCTCTTGCTCTGCGACGACGTATAACTGCGCGGCCGGCGTGGGTCTTCATGCGTACCCTGAAGCCATGGGTGCGGCGGCGCTTAGTATTGCTTGGTTGAAAGGTTCTTTTACTCATAACTCTTTTCCTTCATTCATGGTATACTTTGGTGTACCTGCGAGCTTATCATATATAATGCATTCAGGTTTATGGCATGTGCCTGCATCAAGCTTTACGGTCGAAATATAGTATAAGGTATTATAGTACGGGTGCTTTAGATTTGTGCAAGCACTCTTCCCCGCAGGTAAGTGAACGAAGTGAGACTCCGTGTACACGAGTATGCGGGAAAGAGTGATCGGGCAACGATGAAGTGCCCGTGATCAGTTACCACATGAGTTATTCATTTTTGCCCAGGATACCCTGTACTCAATAAACTTGTAATTTTAATCATAGTAACCTCCATCTGTCAAATTATTTCAACTGATCTTTACTAATGAAAAACACATTGTCTTATCACTCTCTTGACTGGAACCAATTATGGCAGAAGGCCAGGGAAGACAAAAAAAACCGCTTCAGTGACGAGGAGGCCTGGGATAAAAGAGCCCCCGGCTTTGCCAGACGAACAGCGACCTCAGTCTATACGAAAAAATTTATCGAATTGCTCCAGCCGCAGCAACAGTGGACAGTCCTTGACGTTGGGTCTGGCCCGGGAACCATTGCTGTCCCTCTGGCATCGCATGTTACCCGGATCACCTGTATAGATTTTTCGCAAAATATGCTCAACATCCTGGAGCAGCGAAAGAAAGAGCACAACCTTGATAACATCTCCACGTGCAAGGCGAGCTGGGCAGACCAATGGCAGGAAAAAGGCATACCACAACATGATGTGGTCATCGCATCACGTTCACTTGGCGTTGACAATCTCTTACGTGCCCTGGAAAAGCTCAACAGCTTTGCCCGCAAACAGGTTATTGTTACTGACAGAGTGCATCACGGTCCTCGCGACCCCGAGGCATACCGGGCAGTATCCAGGCCTCTTTCTACCGGCCCAGATTACATCTACACCGTTAACCTGCTCTATCAGATGGGATTTGCAGCATCAGTAGAGATGATTCGTCTGGACGAAAAACACCTCTACGCTTCTCAAGACGAGGTTATGGAAAGCTACCTGTGGATGTTGCCTGATCTGGATGACAAGGAAAAAAAGCAGTTGAAAAAATATATTCAATCAATTACCACCATCGATCAGGACAGCAAGATACATGTGCACCGAAGATATACCCCCAGGTGGGCATTTATACGCTGGGATCCTGCTGATAATTTCCGCAAGGGCAAAAGATAACGGCTACTCGCCATATGGCGTAACTGCTTTCAGGTACAAAGCAGGTGAAAGCAAGAGGGCACAGGCCCTGTGAGTAGTTACAATATGGCAACACTGCAAAACAATGACAGAGTTTGACATCGCTGTTATAGGTGCCGGTCATGCCGGTTGCGAGGCTGCTCTGGCTGCTGCCAGGCTCGGGTGCCGCACCATCGTCTGCGTCATCAACGCCGATACCATAGGGGCCATGTCATGCAACCCCGCCATAGGTGGATTGGCCAAAGGCCATCTTGTTAAGGAAATAGATGCCCTTGGCGGAGAAATGGCCAAAAACATTGATGCCACAGGCATTCAATTCAGGCGCCTGAACACCAGTAAAGGACCGGCAGTCAGATCATCCAGGGCACAGGCAGACCGGTTATTATATCGTCTGCGCATGAAAACCACTCTGGAGAATCAGCCTAATCTACAGATCCGCCAGACCGTGGTGGACGGCATTCTTCTTGATAAAGACCGGGTTGTCGGCATTCGTACTTCACTAGACGAGGTCCTCAAGGTCAAAGCTGTAGTTGTAACAACCGGCACCTTTCTCCATGGACTTATCCACGTCGGCCTGAAAAACTTCCCTGCAGGAAGAATGGGCTGCATTCCTTCAAATTCCCTGGCCCGCTGGTTCAAGGATACCGGATTTACAGTTGGCCGAATGAAAACAGGGACCGTGCCCCGAATAGATGGTAACACCATTGACTATTCAAGCCTTGATCCTCAATATTCGGACGATCCCCCAGGTCTCTTTTCCTTTTCCTCGTCAGGCGTGCCCCAGCTCCGGCAACGTCCCTGCTACATAACCTATACCAACGAGACCACACATGAAATAATCCGGGGATCGATCGACAAATCACCCATGTTTGCCGGGATAATCGAAGGTATCGGTGCACGCTATTGTCCATCAATTGAGGACAAGGTTATGCGTTTTCCTGAAAAAAGCAGGCATCAGATTTTCCTTGAGCCGGAAGGACTGGATACCATTGAGGTGTATCCCAATGGCATCCCCACCAGCCTGCCCCTGCAAACCCAGATAGACATGGTGCATTCCATCCCCGGCATGGAGAAGGCCCGGATAATCCGGCCAGGCTATGCCATCGAATACGATTACGTAGATCCCCGTGAACTGAAACCATCACTGGAAACCAAAAAAATCAGCGGTCTGTTTTTAGCCGGTCAGATTAATGGCACCTCAGGGTATGAGGAGGCTGCAGGACAGGGCCTTATGGCAGCTATCAATGCTGTTCAGCTGCTTCGGAAAGAAGCGCCGATTATCCTGGACCGTTCCCAGGCTTATCTCGGAGTACTCATTGACGACCTGGTTACCCTGGGTACCAGGGAACCATACAGGTTATTTACCTCCAGGGCGGAATATCGCCTCCTCCTGCGGGAAGATAATGCCGATATCCGCTTAAGAGAAACTGGCTACAACCTCGGGTTGGTTGACGAGGAAACCTGGTTATCATTTCAGCGGAAGAAGGCTCATATAGAAACAGCCGTAAAACATCTTCACCAGATTCAAATTAAACCAACTGATGCTGTTAACGATTATCTTGGCAGTCAGCATTCAGCTGTTCTCAGCCAAAGTCTGTCTTTTGCCGATCTGCTCAGACGACCAGAGATTACCCTTGAGCACCTGGAACCCTTGAGCAGTGCTGCGGCTATCTCGTTGCCGCCTGCTCTTGTATCTCTTGACTATCGTGAGGAAGTGCAGCTTCAGGTGAAATACGCAGGCTATATAAAACGACAGGAAGAAGAGGTCTCCCGCTTCAAAAAACTGGAACGAATCGCCATACCTGAAGATATGGAATACAAGGGGATGCCAGGCCTTTCCAATGAAGTCGTCGAAAAGTTGACAAAGGTTCAGCCCAGATCTCTTGGGCAGGCTTCAAGGATCTCAGGGATCACTCCCGCAGCGATTTCAGTCTTGCAGGTCAACCTGAGACGTCAGGGGCTGTTATAGGAAAGAAATGCTTACCTACCCGTACATTGACCCGGTTATCTTTTCCCTTGGCCCCTTAAGCGTTCGCTGGTATGGCCTGATGTATGTCATCGGTTTTACTGCCGCCTATTTTCTGGTAAGCTGGCAGGCAAGACGCTTTGGCTTTAACAAGCTGACAGCACATTTGGATAACCTCAACATGACGCTCATAGCTGGAGCCATCCTTGGAGGCAGGCTGGGGTATGTCCTTTTTTATAACCTGCCCTATTACAGGCAACATCCCCTGGAGACCTTTTTTACCTGGCAAGGCGGCATGTCCTTTCATGGTGGCTGCATCGGGGTGATTGTTGCTGGCCTTCTCTTCTGCATAAAAACAGATCTGTCGTTCTGGAAGACTGCGGATCTTTATGTGGCAACTGCTCCGATTGGGCTCTTTTTTGGCAGGCTGGGAAATTTCATCAACGGTGAACTCTTTGGCAGGGTAACCTCCTCACCGGCAGGCATGGTTTTTCCTGATGGCGGCCCTCTTCCCCGCCATCCTTCTCAGCTTTACGAAGCTGGCCTGGAAGGTATCGTCCTTTTTATCATCCTCTGGAGCGTGAAAGAAAAGCCCTGGCAAAACCGGAAAGATCCATGGCCGCACGGTTCACTCTTTGCCCTGTTTCTCTTTTTTTATGGAGCGTTTCGCTTTATAATTGAATTTTTCCGCGAACCGGACCCGCAAATCGGTTATCTGCTTTCATGGATGACCATGGGACAAATCCTGTGCAGCCTTATGGCCTTCCTGGGGCTGCTCCTCTTCTTTGTGCGTAACTACTTGAAATAAAGACTTACCGGGCAGTGATCAGATCCCATTATATGCTGATGAATGGACGCATCCACAAGCCTGGGCAGACTTGCCTGATCCACAATAAAGTAATCTATACGCCAGCCAACATTATTTGCTCTGGCATTGGCCCTATAGGTCCACCAGGAATATTCCCCTTCACCCGTATTAAATTCCCTGAAGGTGTCAATATAACCCGAGGAAAGCAGCTCCTCAATCCAGGCCCTTTCCTGAGATGAATAACCGGGGTTCTCCTCATTCTGTTTTGGCCGGGCAAGATCAATGGGCTTGTGGGCCACATTCAGGTCGCCGCAAAGCACAACCCCCTTTTTCTGCCGGAGCTCTTCCATAAAAGCCTGCAGGGCCCGGTTAAATTCCACTTTGTACTGAATACGCTTGAGCGCTGGCTGGGCGTTGGGGAAATAGGCGTTGATCAGATAAAAATCGGAATATTCAAGGGTCAGCACCCGTCCTTCCTCATCAAATTGCGGCTCACCCAGACCATATAGTACATCTTGCGGTTCTTTTCTGGTAAACGTTGCGGTTCCGGAATACCCTTTTTTCCGGGCTGCATTCCAATAGGCTTGATAGCCGGGAATATTAAGCACTTCATCCGGCAGCTGTTCGGGCAGGGCCTTTATCTCCTGCAAGGCAAAAATATCAGCTTCCAGAGAGTGAAAGGAGGCAAGAAAATCTTTCTTCAGAGCGGCCCTCAAGCCATTGACATTCCATGAGACAAACCGTTGTCCTTCTTTTTTTTTGTTTTTTGCCATTTTCTTTTTCTTTATCACTCCAATTTTTGGGCACAATTTTTCTATGATACAGCTTTCGCAGAGAGGCCGCTGAGGTTTACAGGTGCCTTGCCCGTAAGCAACAAGGATAGAGTTAATATCCTGCCAGTATTTCTGCGGTAATTTTTCCCGTAGAGCCATCTCTGTCTTAAAGGGAGTATCGGTGCATACATACCCCCAGATGTTCATGATACGATGAACATGGGTGTCCACACAGATGGCCGGTTTATGAAAGGCAACTGCGCGGACAAGGTTTGCCGTCTTTCTTCCTACTCCTGGCAGCTGGATCAACTCCTCGATAGTATCAGGAACCAATCCGGAAAATTTCTCACTTAGTATTCGGGGGAGATCATGGAGATACCTTGCCTTGTTTCTGAAAAAACCAACTGGATATATCAATTTTTCAAGCTCAGCAACAGTGAGTGCGGCAAGCTGATCAGGGGTACTGGCGACCTCGAACAACCTTTTCGCTGCTGCCGCAGTGGTTTCGTCCCTGGTCCTGGCTGAAAGAACAGTGGCAACCAGCACTTTAAACGGATCCCTGGTCTGGATGGCGACAAGATCAACCACAGGAACCTGGTAACGGGCGACTTCTTTCTTGATCAGGGGAAGCACAAAATCTATGTCAACAGCATCAAGTGGTTTCATCAATGTAAAGGTATCTTGAGCGAGCAGACTATTTTTTCAGGATCAGGACAGGCGAGATAACCTAACCAATCACGGGGTCTGTACTCCTGTGTTATTCTCTGCTTCTGACCTGTAACTTACAAAAGATCGTCTCCAGAAAACGGCAAAACCTCCTGTACACTTTCCCGTCCCATGAGCAGCATCAGCAAGCGGTCAAGGCCCAGGGCTATCCCGGCAGCCGCACTGATTTGATCAAGATTGGCCAAAAAAAGCTCGGGCATGCAAGGTGCTGCTTCTTTGCTTTCCATCTTTTCGTATTCCTCTTCAAACCGCTGACGCTGTACCACAGGGTCAACCAGCTCCGAAAAACCATTTGCCAGCTCAATTCCTCCGATATACAGCTCAAAACGCTCTGCCAGCTCAGGATTATCTTTTTTTGCCCGGGAAAGGGAGGCCATGGCAAGGGGATAATCATGGAGAAATACCGGTGCTTCCCAACCAAGATGAGGCTCAACATCTTCGACGAGGACCTGATCAAAACGACCTGCCTGCAGTGCCTCTGCAACGGATACACCTGCATATCGACCAAAGGCCTCAGCAACAGAGATACGTTCCCAGGGCGGGGTGAGGGAAACCAGATCCTGGCCAATAACTAGCTGTCCCTGCCTATTAACACCGGCAAGTCCATGCGCCTCTTGAACTAAACAGTAAAACAGTTCCTCGCACTCTATCATCAAATCCGTATAATCCCGGTCACGGTGATACCACTCCAGCATGGTAAATTCGTCTACATGGAGGCGGCCTTTCTCTTCCTTTCGGAAACAATGACACAACTGAAACAATTGCTCGCAGCCACGGGCGAGCAGCAATTTCATGCACATCTCTGGTGACGTATGCAAGTAACCACCTTCACAGGAAAAAGGCTTAATATGCGCCTCCGGTATGAGCACCGGGAGCCGGACAGGGGTGTCCACTTCAATGTAGCCGCGGCCTATAAAAAATGACCGTATGCCCTGCAACAGGGCAGATCGCTGCCGCAGTCCATGGACAGAAAGCATGTCACTATTCCTTTACCCTGGTTATATAGGATCCGGAACGAGTATCTATCTGAATTTTGTCACCCTGTACGACAAAGGGCGGCACCTGGAGCTGGTACCCTGTTTCTACTGTAACCGGTTTTGTATCGGTACCGGAGGTGTCCCCTTTTACCCATGGATCTGCGACTGTTACCTCGAGAGTAACAAACGTTGGCAGGCTTATATCTATTGCCTTTTCCCCAAAAAAAAGCACCTCTACTTCCATGTTGTCTATGAGGTAGTTTAAGTTGTCGCCCAGCTGATCACGGGTTAAAAAAATCTGGTCATAGGTGACTGTGTCCATGAAATGGTATTCATTCTCCTGGCTGTACAAAAACTGCATGGTACGTTCTTCCAGATCCGGCTTTTCAAACTTGTCATTCGACCGGTAGGTATTGGTAAACTGATTACCAGAGATCATATTGCGCATTTTAGTGCGATACAGAGCCTGGCCCTTACCCGGTTTGGAAAATTCAAAATCAGTAATAATATATGGTTCACCATCAATCTGAACCTTTAATCCTTTGCGAAGATCAGAAGCTGAATACATATATGCCCCTCAATGTTTTACGTTTGACAATTACTTGCAGAGCACCTATCACTCTGGTTTCACTTTACTTGTTTCCTCATCTGCTTTCAGCACGTCCAAATTTTGGCAGGCGCGGCTGGCCGTTACAATGCCTCTATGCTGCCAATCGTGATCGCCTGAAGACGGATGAGCCGGGAGCAGGTATTTCGTTTCTGTGACAAAAAAAGGTAACCCGTCCCCTCTCCCTCTTGTATTTGGCACATATCTTTAATACATTTACCAGATGACCACAAATGAATATATTGAGGAGCAGATGAACATAAAAGCCGGAGTGCTCTCAGACACTCATCTCCTGCAGCCTGATCGTCATTTCAGGCAACTTGTCGACCAATGTTTTGCTGAGTGCGATATAATTATACATGCCGGGGACTTAACGGATATTTCTGTCGTTCAGGCCTTTGCCGGCAAAACACTCTATGCTGTTCAGGGTAATATGTGCAGCCATGAGGTGCAGAGCACGTTTCCCCTGTCCCGCACCTTTTCTCTTGGCAGGTTCAAGGTGGGCCTTACCCATGGAGCCAGACTGGGGTTTGACATTGAATCCCGCCTCTGGGAGATATTCCCGGAGGTTGACTGCATGATCTATGGCCATACGCACAGGCCAGTTTGTCATACAGTGGGAAGCGTGCTCATTGTGAATCCTGGAAGTTTTCAGTCTACTGGACGATACGGTGCATCCGGGACTTACGCTATCCTGGAAGCCGCAGACACCTTGACCGGCACCATCCATAGTCTGCCATGTAATTGATCACAGGCACGTCATCTTTGTACGATCACCATTGCCTGCATACTCTTGTATAGCGGGAAATGGTGCTTGTCCAAATCTGTTGCACCTGTGACCAATTATACGTCGGAAACAGAGAATAACGGGGAAACACAGTCCCCGTTATTGGTTACTCTGCCACACCTGAAATGAACAAAGCCTCTGACGTTCCATGAACAAATCCATAAAAATCACCCCAATGCTTCGCCAGTATCTCGAAATAAAGGAGGAGTATCCGGACACCATTTTGTTTTACCGAATGGGAGATTTTTATGAAATGTTTTTTGATGACGCTGAAACCTCCTCTCAAATACTGGGTATCACGCTAACCTCACGCAGCAGTAAGGACGAAAAAAACAAAGTGCCCATGTGCGGCATCCCCTATCATGCCCTTAGTAACTATCTGGGCAAAATGATTGAAGCCGGATATCGGGTAGCCATCTGCGAGCAGGTGGAAGACCCTAAGCAGGCAAAAGGTATAGTAAAGCGCGAGGTTATAAAAATTGTTTCCCCTGGGGTAACCACTGATGAGCAGATACTTGATGAAAAATCCAATTGTTTTGTCTGCGCTCTGACCAAACCGGCAAAAATACAGAACCTGGGCATCAGTTTTCTTGATGTTTCAACCGGCGATTTTTACCTCGCAGAGGCACCAAACACCTCCTCCGGGCAAACAGAACTCATTGATCTTATCAGTCGCTTTCAACCTGCTGAGATACTCATACAGGAAGAGGCTGAAGAGCAGCAAGACCTGATACAAAGCATACAGGCAGGGCTGGAGCGCATCTGTATCACCACCAGGCCTGCGATACATTTTGAAATGCAGACTGCCCGCAGCACACTGCTTGAGCACTTCCAGACCACAAACCTTGCAGGTTTTGGCTGCGAAAAACTGGCCGCTGGCATCAAGGCGGCGGGTGCGCTGCTTGCCTATATCAGGGACACCCAGAAAGCGAGTCTTTCCCATATTCGTAACATACAGGCTGTTGATCGGGAAGGGATACTCGTCATAGATGAATCATCCAGAAGAAACCTGGAACTCATCGAAACAATTATAGGAGGAAAACGTGACGGCAGCCTCCTCTCGGTACTTGACTACACCCAAACCCCAATGGGAGCGAGGATACTGAAAAAACGTCTGCTCTTCCCGCTCCATGACAGACAACACATAGAAAAAAGGCTTGAAGCTGTACAGGAGCTTGTGCATTCGCCAGCGTTGATAAAGGACTGCAGCCCACTTCTTGCAAACATTTTTGACCTGGAACGTCTGTGCAGTCGTCTGATCATGGGCCAGGGGAATGCCCGGGACATGCTCGGCCTGAAAAATTCCCTGGCGCAGCTGCCGCAGCTGAAATCAACCCTTGAGCGCTGTTCTTCTTTTCTGCTGCAAGACATTTCAACCGGTCTGGACACTCTGGATGATATCCATGACCTCATTGGTGCAGCCATCAGAGAAGATGCACCTGTCAGCCTCCGGGAAGGAAGGCTCATCTGTGAGGGATACAACGAAAAACTTGACAACCTGCTCTATCTTCTCCGAAACGACAAACAGCTTATCCTGAATCTTGAAGCAAAAGAGCAGGAGCGAACCGGCATAGCTAAACTCAAGGTAGGATACAATAAGGTATTTGGCTACTTTTTTGAGGTAAGCCGCACTCAGGCCGAACAAATACCCGATGATTTCATTCGCAAACAGACCCTGGTCAATGCCGAACGTTTTATCACACCGGAACTAAAAGAGCTGGAGCAATCTATTGTCACGGCTCACGAGGAACGGCTGGAGATTGAATATCGTCTTTTTTCAGAAATTAAGGATACCATCGTCGCCAACAGTACAAGAATACTGGAAACAGCAAAGCAACTTGCCAGGATAGATTTTTTACTCAGCCTTGCTCAGGCAGCGGTTCAACACCGGTATAACAAGCCACAGTTTAACGAAAACGGCATCATCCACTATACTGAAGGCAGACACCCGGTCATTGAGCGATCTCTTGAAGCAGGCCAGTTTGTTCCAAACGACCTGACCCTTGATCAAGACAACCAGCAGCTTATCATCATCACTGGCCCTAATATGGCAGGGAAGTCAACTGTCTTACGGCAGACTGCCCTGATCGTGCTTATGGCCCATATCGGCAGCTTTGTTCCAGCTGCCTCAGCTGACCTCTGCTTGATTGACAGGATATTCACCAGGGTTGGAGCCATGGATGATCTGCGCCGTGGTCAATCAACCTTCATGGTGGAGATGAACGAAACCGCAAATATTTTAAACAACGCCACCAGCAACAGCCTGGTAATACTCGATGAGATAGGCAGAGGCACCTCAACTTATGACGGCCTGGCCATTGCCTGGGCCGTGGCCGAAGATCTTGTGAACAAGGATCAAATTGGAATAAAAACTCTTTTTGCAACCCATTATCATGAGCTGACAGAACTGGCCAAAAAGCATATTCGAGTACAGAATACATCCATAGGTGTGCGCGAATGGAATGATACCATTATCTTTCTGCACAAGCTCGTGCAAGGCGGAGCAAACCGCAGTTACGGCATTCAGGTTGCATCTCTGGCTGGAGTTCCAAAGCGTGTTACCCGCCGGGCCTCGTCTATACTCACAGCCATAGAGTCAGGAAATTTTCTTCATCAGCCCGGCACACAGAGAAAAAAGGCTGAGCCATGCCAGCTTTCTCTGTTTCATAAAAAAAATCCAGTTCTTGATCTGCTGCAGGCAAATGACCCAGATACCCTTTCTCCAAGGCAGGCACTTGATATTCTTTACGAAGTCAATCGGCTTATCAACACAGCTGATTCGTAACTGCTCTGAGCTCACCCATCTTCAGGCGATCACGATTGACCGCATAGAGGGGCTATAGCCGCCAATCGTGATTGATCAAATCCAGGCGGGACAAGAACAGTCACAGACACAATAAATTAATTAAAATCAAGTAACTACATGCGCCACAAACAGCTGCTTTTCAAGATATCCTTACTCGGTCAGGTGATCAGAAGATACACACAGGTCATGCCGGCAATACTCAAGGTTCGGAAACTTTGAGAAAAAAAGATGAGCTGAGAGGCAAGGACTGGCCTGAAGATGCCCGCATAATAGGGAAACTGGTGACGTACCGCCCGCACAGGTGAGGAAAGAATATTACCGACCAGCAGTGCCAGGATTATTTCTCTTAACTCCATGGCACCGTCAGCGAGCAGTACCCCGGCAGCGGCAAGTCCTGCTGAAAATTCTGCTGCCACGTGCAGTGCTGCAATTGACATCGCCTGCGGAGAGAGCCAGGATAACCAGGAAAAGTAATCGGCTATAAACAGTTCGAGCTGCTGGAACAGACCGATCTGGTTTAAGATATAAAAGAGGATATAGATCGGCACTGTAAAGCAGAGAATCTTTTTCATGCGCCGTTTAAACCGTGTCCATGTCTTGCAAGCGGCCTTTTTCAGATTGATTGGTTCTGCCTTTTCCATCTGTTTTCTCGTTTTCTTCTCTGTATTATTGAGGGGCAGGAGGAAGTGAGCGAGCAAAACGATACACAGGGTGCGCAACATTGCAGCGCTGAGAGTAAGACTAATATAGACAAATGCTGCCTCCCCGATAAACGAAGCAACGATAAAAAAGGTGGTTGGCAGATGCAGAAAATAGGTGGGCATACTGTTAAAAAGATTGGCCAGTATAAGCTCCCTCTTGCTGATTTTCTTGTTGTTGTATCCCTCGGAGAGCATGGTATTTGCCGCAACTCCGGAGAAGAAGGCCATGGAAAACGAGGCACCTGCTACGGGAGAAAGATGCCCTAACCGGGTAAGCGGAGCGGCCAGGAAAGCAAGTTTTCTTGTCCAGTTGAAGGTTTCAATGCAATTGGCAATCAAGAGACCGACAGACATGAGCATGAGCAGCCGACTCAGGGGCCACCCCAGTCCATGCCAGAAGGTGTAGACATAAGGCTCCAGTGTCATGATGAAGTCAGCCAGGGACGCATAGCTGGTGGATACTAATGAAGCAAGTCATTCGGCAGCAGACAGTGGGCGTATAATCTGGTCGGGTCTGTGAAAAAAGCTGCTTCCCTCACCTGGCTCACAAGAGTATCAGGCATGAGCAGGGCTGCAAACCCACTGAAGTTACTAAATATTTTTACCAAGGTGGTCTTCGCCAGGCTGGCGATAATATCTTGAAGACTATCCCCTTCCATCTCAATATACACTCCATGGGCCTGTTCCAGGCCAGCAAGACTGGCAGCCAGTTTTATTGCGTCATTCAGGTCTCCCAATTCATCAACCAAACCAATGCGCTGTGCACTTTTTCCGTCCCAGATTCTCCCTTCAGCGATCATTTTCACTTTGCTCATCGGCATGTTACGTCCCCTGGCAACAATGGAAAGAAATTGCCTGTACCCGTTTTCCACGCTTAACTGGATCATGGCATGTTCTTCCGGACTCATATCTGTTGTCATATTGCCATATAATGCTGTTTTTCCTGTGCCGACGCCATCGCTATATACACCCAGCCTGTTTAAAGACTTTTCAAGGGTAGGGATAGCACCAAAAATGCCTATTGAACCGGTCAAAGTAGTTGGAGCAGCCATTATGCTGTCTGCGTCAGCAGCAAGCCAGTACCCGCCTGAGGCGGCCACTGATCCCATGGAAATCACCAGTTTTTTGCCTGTTTTCTGAAAGGAAAGCAGTTCCTGACGAATCAGCTCTGAGGCAAAAGCACTGCCTCCACCGGTTGTTATCCGTAAAACCAACGCCTCTATCCGTTTGTCAGTTTTTGCGCGCTGAATTTGCCTGATCAAAGGCTGCGAGCCGATCTGGTTCACAGCTCCCTTGCCATACATAATATTGCCTGCTGCTGTAATGATACCGATGAGCTGACCCTGCTCTGGTCTCGTCGTATAGGTTGGTGTCAGGGTATGTATATATCGGGCATATTGTACCTGCTGCAGCTTGTCCGGCGAGACAGCCTGGCCGGTCTCCGCAGCCAGGTAAGCAGCAAGCTCCTGATGAGTTTTTATCCCGTTAATAAGGCCGCTTGCCAGTGCAGCCCTGGCATGATCGCCTCTTGTCTGCCGCAGTTGCTCAGGATAGCTTTCAACCAGCTTTTTGAATGCAGCAGAATCTATTCCTCTTCTGGCGGCAACTCTGTTGCAGTATTCTTCCCAGAGCGCTCCCAGCCACATGCTGTTTGCCTCTTTGACGTCGTCAGACATATCATTTCTTTCCAAAGGTTCTACTGCTGATTTGAAAGTACCGACACGAAAAATATGGAAGTCAACAGCAAGTTTATTCAACAACTCCTTGAAATAGAGCCTGGTTATCGCAAATCCGTGAAGCCATGTGCGTCCCATGGGGTGAAGAAAAATCTCATCTGCACAGGCTGCCAGAGCAAATTGCGCCTGATTAAGGATATCTCCATACGCTACCACTTTTTTTCCGGACAGTTTAAACTGTTCAACTGCTTTGCCAATAGTCTGGATCTGGTCAAGCCCGGCCCTTCCCATCCGATCCGGCTTGATTAAAAGCAGTGTGATCCTGGGGTCCTCAGCTGCTGCTGCAAGAGTATCCAGGATATCCTGTAAAAAACATTCATTGTGCAGTGGTACACCAGCCAGTTCGTTAATTCTTCGGGTGATAGGGTCAATGTGCGAACGTTGCTCAACAATATTTCCTACTGGTTCAAGGGTAAGTATTGCGTTATCTGGAACCTGAACTGTCGGGTTTGAGAAGAAGATCTGGGAGAACATGACTAAAACCGAGATAATACATACTGTTGTAAGCAGCGTGAAGCCAATGGCAAAAAGTTTCCAGATCAGGCGGAAGGTGGTCCATATGACGGAAAATATTTTTTTCACGATAGACATCCTGTGTCAGATTTTTTTTGCATAAAAGTAACTACTCACAGGTCACCCCTCTTTGAACGATCACGACCCGCCGCATAGAGGGGCTATAGCTGCCAATCGTGCTTGTCCAAATATGGGCAGCCTGAGACACACCCAGTGAGTAGTTACGCATAAGACTATATAGCGCGGGTTAGAAGTTTTTGGCTGCCTCCCGGAGTGTTTGCTGGACAGGAGCGCTGAACCAGCAATCAAGAAAGTCTTTGTTTGTTGTTTCGCGATAGCGTTCGTAGCTTGCCTGAATCTTCATGGTACGGTTAGATTTCATAATGCTGAAGGCGATACCATTGCAGGTTGCCAGGGATGAGGCTTTAGAGGAAGCCTGAGCCAGAAGAGCCGCATCAGCATGGATTTCATCAATAAAACCAATGGCCATGGCGTCTTGTAATGACATAAGCTCCCCGCTGTACATCATGTTTGTTGCCTGCCTGTCGCCGATTATCTGGGTAAGCATGAGCGAAGCAAGGTGAGGTACGGGAAGCCCCAGGTGAACCTCGTTGAGGCCTGTTTTTTTCTTGTTATCAGTTGCCAGCCGGTAATCGCAGGCCATGGCCAAAATATTACCTCCGGCAACAGCATGACCGGCAATTGAGCAGACTGTTGGTATTGAAAGGCTGTACAGGGTCAAAACTAAGTGGTTAAACCTGTCCCAGAAGACACCCATCTCCTTTTCATTAAGCTGTAGCAGACAGGGAACATCCAGGCCAATGGAAAAGAATTTTGCTCCTCCCTCAAGGACCATTGCCCCAGCGTTTTCCCGGATTGAACAGACTGCCTCTGTCATCTCCTCAACCATGTCAGGTGAAATGGCATTTGTTACCCCGTTTCGTAAACAAAGATGGGCCACATTATCCTGATAAGTAACAGCTATGGTTTTTGTCATGCTTCCCTCTGGAAAGTGGATAGATTTTTTGAACGTAACTCAACTCACCCGGATTTGGGCAAGCGTGCCTGGAAGCTACAGCCCCTCTACGCGGCCAGGAGTCATCGTCCAAAGATGGGTAAGCCAGTATAATATACTTAACCCAAGTTTGTGACTATAATTTTGTTTTTTATATAATTACAGGATGTTACTGACGAACCTTTTTCAATTCTGGCACTACATTTGTTATTTTGCAGCTATTGTCGTTTTCATTGTATTGCCAGGATGGTGCTTGACATTGAGAAGTGAATACATCTTTTTCTGCTCAGGGTCAGGTTCCCCAATCTGTCTGACAGTAATCGGCCACTCTTTTGGCTCTCTATACGTAACCAATCACGGAGTCTGTACTTCTTTGTTATTCTCTGGTTCTGACGTGTAACTGATCACAGGTGCAACAGAATTGGGCAAGCACTCTTTCGAGCAGGTAAGCAAGCGAAGTGAGACTCCGTGTACAAAAGTATACGGAAAAAAGTGACCGGGCAAAGATGAAGTGCCTGTGATCAGTTACATCTATACTGCTTGGCCGCCCTGAAATATCGCTGCTTGAGACGATCAATTTTTTTCGATGACCTTTTCGTATCTTTTCAGTCGACCCTTGATGTCCAGCTCCTGGTTGGCTACACAACAATTAATCAGCTACTGACGGCATGACCTGCACCCTCTTCTTCCAAAACCACCCTGTTTTTCTCAAACCCAACAACATCGTCAACAATCATGAACAAACAGGGGGCGATGATAAGGACAATTGCGGTGGCAAAGATAATTCCGTACCCCAGAGAAAGGGCCATGGGAATCATGAATCTTGCCTGCCTGGATGACTCAAAAATCATCGGTGACAATCCACCAAAGGTTGTCAGGGTGGTGAGAATAATAGGACGAAAGCGGCGGATCCCCGCTGCATGAACAGCTGTCAAGGGCCGCACTCCTTTAGCCATCTGCTTATTGGCAAAATCAATCAATACCAGCGAGTCATTGACCAAAACCCCTGATAAGGCAATAATTCCCATCACACTGATCACGCTTAGATTATACCCCATGATCAGATGACCCAAAACAGCCCCTACAACTCCAAAAGGAATAGACGCCATAACAACTACAGGCTGGGTATAGCTTTTTAAGGGAATCGCCAGCAGGAAATAGATCAAAATCAATGCTCCCAAAGCGCCTTGCTGCAAGACTTGCATACTTTTTTTCCTATCTGCCTGGCGCCCCCGAAAGCCATAGGAAAGGCCAGGAAACTGATCTAGGAGTTCGGGCAGAATAGAGTCTTTGAGTGCGGCTGAAACCATTGCAGTAGCCCCAATGGGTTCAATACTGGCAGAAACCGTAATAACCCTTCTGCCGTCCCTCCGGTCAATGCTGGTATAGGCACGTCCACGCTTCATCTCTGTCACATGACATAGCGGCACAAAGGTATCACCTGGTGTTTTGATCAACATAGACTCCACATTATACTCACTAATTCGCTCAGTTTCCGGCAACCGCACCCGGACAGTGACTTCATTTCGTCCTCGCTGCTGCTTTATCGGTGTTGCCCCCTGGTAACTGTTACGAATCTGCCTTGCGATTTCGGCGGCGGTAAGCCCCAGGCTCTCTCCTTCAGAAGTTATTTTAAAATCCAGCTGCACCTTACCGGGGTTAAACCCATCATCAACATCCTTGATCTGGGGAAATTCACTGAGCTTTTCCGCAAGAGCTGTTCCGGCCCGATCCAAGACACCAATATCGCGGTGGCTCAACTCAACAGATAATCCCTTTCCTGACCCAGGCCCCCCCCTGTCAAATTGAAAGCGTAATGATTGCAGGCCGGCCAATGGCCCGGTCTTTTTCCGCCATGCCATGGTCATTGCACGGGTTGAAATGGTTCTGATATCGGGAGCAGCGAGATAGGCTGTCACCCTGACCTCATTGCCACTGATGTGAGTGAAAACACCGGTAACAAGATCAGTACCTCCATTTTCCTCAGTAACCTGTTCCAGAGACCTGACCAGCTTATCACGGACAACCACCGCTTTATCAATCGGGCTACCATAGGGAAGGATTGCTGTTACCACCGAGCGATCCCCCTCAACCCGCGGCATAAAGATGAAACCGATTCGACCACTGGACACCCAGGTAAAAACAACCACCAGCAAGGTAATACCGATAGCAACGGCAAGATAACGCCACCGAAGGCAGAATCCTAGAAACGGCCCATAGACGCCATTGATAAAACGAACCAAACCCTTGCTGATTTTTTGTTGTTGGCGATAGAAAGATACTGCAATCCCGCTGGAAGGCTCCCCTTTACTGTGGGCAAGATGGGAAGGGAGAATAAATAAAGCCTCTACCCAGGAAATAATAAACACCGTGATAACCACAATGGGAATTATCTTCCAGATCTTTCCCAATACTCCAGGAACGAGAAAAATAGGGCAGAAAGCAGCTATATTTGTGAGAATACTGAAAGAGATCGGGACTGCCACATCCCTTGCACCCAGCACCGCTGCCTGGATATAGCTCATATTTTTCTGTCGATATTCATAGATGTTTTCACCTGCAATAATGGCATCATCAACCACAATTCCCAGGGCAACAATAAAGGCAAACATGGAAATCATGTTGATGGAGGACGCTTCAAAAAACGACATAAACAGCAACCCACCTAAAAAGGAGACGGGAATCCCCATGGTTATCCAAAAGGCGAGTTTGAAATCTAAAAATAGACCGAGCAGACAGAGCACTAAAATCAAGCCGATAAAGGCGTTTTTCAACAACAGTTCAAGACGCTGTTTGTATGCGTGGGATTTATCCCTGCTTACCGCCCAGCTGATAGCCTCGGGGTAGTCCCGTTCAATATCTTCCATGGCGTCATGGACCGCTTCAGAGACTCCCAAAGGGGTCTGACTTCCCACCCTGTAGACATCAAGGGCGATGGTCGGCTTACCGTTAAAGGTAACAATGGTGTCTGAATCTTCAAACCCTTCCCTGACTTCTCCCATCATGCCCAGCGTAACAACAGTGCCATCATCAGTTTTAATTACCGGAATGCGGCTGAATTCATCTGCCCAGTCATGCCGGTCGCGTACACGGAGCAGCATTTCACCACTGCTGGTTTCAATTTCACCGCCAGGCAACTCTACTGAGGCCGCATTGATAATGGATGCCACCTCAGCCAGGGTGAGATTATAAGCCCGGAGTCGATCCTGACTGATTTCAACCAGGATTTCAAAATCCCTGGCTCCGACAATATCCACCTGTGAGATTTCGTCTTGCTGCAACAACCGATCTCTTGTCTGTTCCCCCAACTCACGAAGTGCCCACTCACTTACATCACCAAAAATATTGAGTTGAAGCACTTCTAGCTTATGTGAAGCCAGGAATACAACCGGTTCCTCCGTCTCATCAGGGAAGGTGGTAATCCGATCAATTTCCTGCTTTACCTCTTGAAGCGTTTCCTGCCGATCCGCACTATCAAGCAATTCTGCCACTACTCTGCCGCTTCCCTCTGAAGCAGTTGCAGTGAGTTCGTCTATTCCTTTTATGGACTGGACAGCTTCCTCAACCACCAGCAATATTCCCTGCTCCACTTCTTCAGGACTTGCTCCTGGATAGCTCACCTGGATAGTGATACTATCCATCTCAAACACAGGAAATACTTCTTTTTTTATCTTGGTGGAGACGACCAGGCCGCCAACCAGTAAAAACACCATCAACAGATTTGCTGTAACGCCATTGCCTACCATCCAGCCGATGGGTCCCTTACATAACGTTTGTGATTCCATCAGCTGTCACCCTTGGTTTTCGAGTCACCACCTGGGCTTTTACCTTCTTGTTTTACTGCCTCCTCCCTTATCTTCTCCTGCGCGCGTTTTTCACCCTGCTTGACAATCTTCATCCCATCTACAGGGGAGGAAAGGTTAGAGACTATCAGCTCATCCTGCTCACTGATCGCACCTTTGATCAGCACCGAATCCTGGGCCTCAAAAATGATATCAACCTTACGAATATTAAGCGTGCCATCTGGATTATAGACCCACAGCTTATTCCCATCATGGAGATAATCCCTGGTTATCTCCATGGTACCTTCAGCACTATTTCCTTCAATTAAGGCCCGTACAAAGGAACCGATCAGCAATTTTGGTTGTCCTTCATTTACTGCCTGTAAACTCAAGGGATCTTCAGTTTCGATTAAAAGCCGTGCCATTCTCCCCCGGGTTTCCAGGGTTGGCAGGAGTTGAATAACCCGACCTTCCCGGTATTGTTCCTTACCCCAGGAAGAAAAATTATAAATTTTTACAAGGGATCCTTTCTCTTCTTTATCCTTTGGAACATGTATCCATTTGAGTTGTTCTTCGGGGACAGAAACCTCCACCCAAAAGCTGTCGGTCCCCACCAGGGTAGCAACCTTGGTTCCACCAGCCAACCAGGACCCAAGGTTGGCATCCCGGCTCTGGACTATCCCGTTAAATGGGGCTTTTAACGTAGTACGTTCAAGATCAAGCTGTGCCTGGTCTCGTTTTGCCTGGGCGGTTTCCAGCGCATTTTTCAGGGATTGCAACTGGGGCATGCGCAGCATTAAGCGCTTTTCCTTATTAGAAACCTGTTCACCCAAAAGCTCAAGTTCACGGGCAGCGACAATTTGATTCCCCTGCTCAATTTCCAACTCATTTTCAGCCTGACTAATACCATTTTTCAATTGCCGAAGTGCAAGCTGATATTCCCGGGCATCCAGTTGAAACAAGGTATCTCCACTTATGAAATGACCACCAGGTAACATGTTATCGCTTACCGAAATCACCTGGCCGCTCACCTGGGGCCTCAGGTCGATCTGTCTGGCTGGTTTTACGGTCCCCATGGCGCTGATAACCGTAGCATGGTTACCGATGGCAGCTTTCACAGTTTGAACCATAGGCGCATTCTTTTTCTTGGGTATTCTTCTCGCTTTGGGTGTTGATGAAGAAAGATACGAACTTGTATAGAACCCCACGGCAAGTACAATGACAGGCAATACCCCTTTGCTTATACCCCGTACAACCTTTCTTATTCCACTTTCTTGCTCTGAGCGTTCTGCTGTTTTGCTTCCTCTATCCATTTGACAGTCCTGTTATTCTTTGCCTACATGCGCATAATCGGCGCCTTGTTCACTGAATTGCCAGCCGCTTCCCATCGCCTTGCAGAGTTGAATACGATTGAGCAGTAAAGCTCGCCTGGCTTTGAGCATTGTTTGCTCCAGGCTTTGCATTGAGTTAATAGCGGTCAATACCCGCTCATAATTTTCCACACCTTTTAAATAGCGGAGCCTTACCTGATCCACTGTTCTTGTGGAGAGGTCCAGCTGCCTTTGCAGGCTTTCCAGGTAGATATATTGCTGCTGCTCAGCAATAAGGGCATCTTCCAGCTCGCCGATGGCTGCCAGGACAACCTGGCCATAATTATTAAGCTGCTCAGAGGCAGCGGCCCTGGTTCGTTCCACCTCGGCCTTACGCTTGCCACCGTCGATTATTGGGCCAACCAGACCTGCGGCCAGAGAAGCTAAATAATCTCTGAACAGGTTATCGATATAATTCCCTGTGGTGTTCAGGGTACCAGTCAGTTGCAGGGAGGGAAAACGGTCAGCCACAGCAGCGGCAACTCTTTTATTTGCTGCTTCAACCCCGCGCAGGGCACTGCGTATATCCGGTCGTGAGAGAATGGTTTGGGCTGGAATGCCTATATCAGGCAAGGGAGAGAGGGTGGCAAGCTGTTCCGGCCTTTCTGCAATATTCAGGCTGCCCGGGGTTTTTCCCACCAGGATAGCCAGGGCATGTTCACTTTGCTTTTGCTTGGCAACAAGGCTGGCCTGTTCTCCTTTTTTGGACTCCACCAACTGCTCCTGCTGGAGCACATCAGCCAGCGGTACCTGGCCGGTCTTAAACCGGGTGGAAATAACCTCAAGAGCTTTCCTGTTTGCCTCGATTTGGGCATCAAGGAGCACTATTTCATTACTTTGTTCAATCAGGGTAAACCAGGTGGTGGCCACCTCTGCAGCCAAAGTGATGGCGGCTGCATCCAGGTCTGCTGCGGTTGCTTCCATGTCAAGTCGTGCAGCTTCAGCCGAGGAACGAATCCTGCCCCACAGGTCAATCTCATATTGAGCGGAAAGCCCAATGGTGAGTTCATCACTGGTTGTAGTTGACCCATCGGATTTATAGGATTTTTCAGTTATCTCAACTTCACCACTTACACTGGGGAAAAAACTACTCCGGCTTTTACGAAGGGTTGCTCTCGCCTGGCTCAGACGGTCCCAGCTGCTTTGGAGTGAAAAGTTATCGTTTAAGGCCTGTTCTATGAGTCTGTTTAATGTGGGGTCCTCAAAATCAAGCCACCATTTCTGGTTAAACTGCACTGTCCCGCTTTGTGAAAATGCAGACGGCAACGTAACCGGTACCTTCACCGGTGTTGTTTTCACGCTGCATCCGGCAGCGATAACAGCAACGCAAAAAAACAGCACAAGAAGCCGTTTATTCTCCTTCCCTTCCTTCATGTTCCTTCCTTTGGCCTAACCTGTTTGCACAACGAAATACATAGTGAAACACACGAATGCAGTGTTTATTACCTTACTCCTGAAGCGGTGCTAACGCCCGCAACCCAACAATTTCTAACAAAAAGAGCCGCATCTTTTGTACATTAGAAGTTCATCATACTTTTCAAAAGATACAAAAGGGAGCGGCTCATGAAAAAACTTATAGAAAGGTTTTCAGATCTGATCAAGGGTTCAATAACTGGTTTTGATCGTATCGTCTTTAACGGTTTTATCCTTGCTTTGATGTCTGCCAAGCAGATAATGCGATTTTGCAAAACCCAGGGTGTTCTCAACAAAGAGTACACATTATGAATGATAGCGTAACCAATCACGGGGGCTGTACTTCGGCGTTATTCTCTGCTTCTGACGTATAACTGGCATGACACAGGCCCACCATCCAGCCGTCTTTGCGCAAAGGACGACGTAAGAGACCAAAAGAATTGGCCTGGCCGTCAGCTGGTATCATACGGCACGCTTGCGAAACATCAGTGCCGCACTGGGCAGGGTCAGCGTGGCAATCAGTAGAAGCGGCCAGATATTAGACCATACCATCGGCAGATCGGCTCCTTCGAGGAAGATAGAGCGCAGTGAGTGAAAAATAATGAAAAAATAGGGGAAAAATAGGGAAAAATAGGGGACAGACCACGGTTTAAGGTTTGTGATTTTAAACATTTGATGTATGATTAGACATGCCACGTCGATCCCGCATACTAGTTCCCGGTATTCCTCTTTATATCATTCAGCGAGGGAATAATCGCCAAGCATGTTTTT
>PDWJ01001536.1_pt1 | contig 28235 bp, 16 predicted proteins | sample 1430881 | NCBI WGS metagenome assembly PDWJ01 (sample SAMN01162460, study PRJNA174530) | Oral metagenome, whole genome shotgun sequencing project. | biome: Marine environment; feature: Marine mammal; material: Swab sample of the gingival sulcus; isolation source: swab sample of gingival sulcus...
CCTTGCCAAGTTCCTCAATTGCTTGGGCACGTTGTTCTTCCGACCAGCAATATATTGACTGTTTGCCTTTTTTTACTTGATACAAAGGCGGAGTGGCAATATACAAATACCCTTGCTCGATTAAATCTTTCATATATCTGAAAAACAAAGTCATAATAAGGGTTGAAATATGGCTTCCGTCCACGTCGGCATCCGTCATTATAATAACTTTGTGATAGCGCAGTTTTTCCGTGTTTAAAGCTTTGCTGTCCTCTTCGGTACCAATGGACAAACCCAAAGCAGTAAAGATATTTCTTATTTCTTCACTTTCAAAAACCTTATGCTGCATGGCTTTTTCGACATTTAAAATCTTACCTCTCAAAGGTAAAATAGCCTGAAACTTTCGGTCTCTGCCTTGTTTTGCCGTACCACCGGCAGAATCTCCCTCCACTAAATAAATTTCGGTTTTTTCGGGGTCTCTGTCGGAACAGTCGGAAAGTTTACCCGGCAAACCGGCACCGCTCATAACGTTTTTACGTTGCACAAGCTCTCTTGCCTTTCTTGCCGCATGTCTGGCTTGAGCTGCCAATATTACTTTTTGAACAATTTGTTTGGCATCTGCCGGATTTTCTTCCAGATAATTTCCCAGCATCTCACTCACCGCTTGGTCAACAACTTTGCTTATTTCAGAATTACCCAATTTTGTTTTTGTTTGTCCCTCAAATTGCGGTTCTTGCACTTTTACGGAAATAACCCCGGTTAAACCTTCTCTGAAATCGTCCCCGCTGATGCTAAATTTTAATTTATTCAACATCCCGGAAGTTTCCGCATAATTTTTTAAAGTTCTTGTTAACCCTCTGCGAAAACCGGTTAAATGTGTTCCGCCTTCATGCGTATTAATATTATTAACGTATGAATGAATATTTTCCGTAAAAGAAGTGTTGTATTGAAGTGCAATTTCAACCGGCACACCCTCTTTTTCCGTGGAAATATTAATTATCTCCGAAATCAAGGCTTCTCTGGTCTGGTCGAGATACTCAACAAATTCTTTTAAGCCTAATTTAGAATAAAAATGCTCGCTCAAATACGTGCCATCCTCATTCTTTGCCCGTTTGTCGGTAAGGCTTATGCTTATATTCTTGTTTAAAAAAGACAGTTCTCGCATTCTTGCCGCCAAAATATCAAAACGATATTCCTCAACAGTAAAAATACTTGTATCCGGGAAAAAGGTAATCTCGGTTCCGTGCTCTTCCGTATCGCCCACAATTTGAATATCCGACAAAGGTTTTCCAATGGCATATTCTTGACGATATATTTTTCCGTTTCTGCATATTGTGGCAATTAACTTGGTGGACAAGGCATTTACACAAGAAACACCCACTCCGTGCAATCCGCCGGAAACCTTATAACTGTCTTTATCAAACTTTCCGCCGGCATGAAGCACGGTCATTACAACCTCTAATGCCGATTTTCCTTCTTTTTCGTGAAAATCAACCGGTATTCCCCGTCCGTCATCTTTTACCGTAATTGAATTACCTTCGTTAATCTGAACACTTATATTCTTACAAAAACCCGCAAGCGCTTCATCTATCGAGTTATCCACCACTTCATAAACCAAATGGTGCAAGCCTCTTTCGCCCACATCGCCAATATACATGGCAGGTCTTTTTCTTACGGCTTCCAAGCCTTCAAGCACTTGAATATTATCTGCCGAATAGCTCTGATTACTGTTTTTTATATTATTTTCTTCCATATTCATTATTTTATTGCTCTCTTCACAAAGAGGGATGCGAATTTACAAATTTCTATTGACATAAGAAAATATACGAAAAAAAGTTTTAAACATTATAAAAAAGCTGAGAAGAATTAGCCCGCAGCACGCACTTATTTTGAACAATTATTATTTTTGCGCAAAAACAATTATGCAAAAAAACTATTGTTACGACTACCCTCGCCCGGCATACACGGCTGATTGTTTAGTATTTACGGAGCAAAAAGATAAAATTGTTCTTATTAAAAGAAAAAATCCGCCTTTTGAGAATAAGTGGGCATTGCCGGGCGGTTTTGTGAACCCGGACGAAAAAGGCATTGACGCCTGCAAAAGAGAACTTTTTGAAGAAACAAACATTATAGCCGACAAATTATTTTTGCTCGGCGTGTATGATACACCCGGCAGAGACCCGCGAGGCAGAACTATTACCGTTGTGTATTATACCTACTCGGAAGATGCCGAAAAACAAATGTCCGCAAAAGACGATGCTGCGGAAGTCCGTATTTTTTCAATACACGATTTGCCGGAATTGGCTTTTGACCATGCCGAGATTATTCGAGACGCAATTAACAGCAAGTAAAAATACTGCTTCGGTGAAAATATCTCCTATAATTTCAAATTACGCATTAACCATCATAGGCATCAGAAGCATTAATACATCTTCATTTTTTTCGTCTGATTCAAAAGGCAACATAATACCGGCTTTTGAGGGGTCTGACAGTTCAAAAACAACTTCGTCAGAACCGATATTCGACAAAATTTCCAACAAGAATAAAGATTTAAAGCCTATTTCCATATCATCGCCTTGATATTGGCAAGTTAAACGTTCGTGTGCGGAAATAGACAAATCAATATCTTGGGCTGAAACAGAAATTTCATTTTCTTTCAAATGCAGCTTAATAAGGTTGCTGGCTTGGTTTGAAAATACCGACACACGTTTAATCGTATTGTATAAATCGGCTCTGTTTATGATTAACTTATTGGGATTATCCGTAGGAATAACCGATTCGTAATTCGGATATTTTCCTTCCGTTAGGCGGCATATTAATTTCATTTGCCCAAATGCAAATACGGCATTTTTGTTATCAAATGAAATATGCACTTCATTTTCTTCCGATGCAAGCAGTCCTTTTAACAAGTTTGCCGGTTTTTTCGGCAAGATAAAAGAAGCCTCTTCTTGTTCGTTCTTGACATCGGTTCGTTTATATCTTACAAGTTTATGCGAATCGGAAGCCACAAAGGTGATGTCCTCTTGGGTGATTGAAAAATATATTCCGTTCATCACGGGACGCAACTCGTCGTTAGCCGTTGCAAAAACGGTTTTATTAATTCCACTGTCCAACAACTCAGCCGTTAAGGGAATAGAAGTCATGGCATCGTTTGTCAATTCCGCATATTTGGGATATTCATCTGCCGGCGAACCGACAATGTTAAATTTACCGTTTTCAGATAAAATAACCGTATTCAAATTTTCGGTATCGATTTCAAAAGTCAGCGGTTGTTCCGGGAATTCTTTTAAAATATCCAATAATCTTTTTGCTTCCAAAGCAATTTTACCGTTACCTTCGGTATTATCCAACTCGATTTTTGTTACTAAGGTAGATTCTAAATCGGATGCCGTAAGCGTTAACTCATTATTATCCAAATCAAACAAAAAACTGTCTAAGATAGGAATGGTAGATTTTCCGCTGATTGCTTTACTTATTTTTTGCAAATGTGCCGATAATGTCGAACTGGAAACAATAAATTTCATGACTGTATTTATATTTTAATTATAAAAACGCTAAATTAGATATTTTTAGTTTCTGTACAATATGACGGTCTGTTTTTTTTACGCTATTATTACTAACATTTTTTTAACATCTTATTAAAAGGTTTTCAACAATTGGATCGCAGTGCTCTGTATTGCAGGCAAGTTCCCGAAAAAATCAGCTGATAGCTCCCCACCGTTTATGCCCCGACATTAATCGACCTAATTGTCGCCGCAAAATGGAATTTTCGTCTTTTTTAAGCTCGGGGTCGTCCGATAAAATATTTTCGGCGGCAATACTCACTGTTTCCAGAATCTTATAGTCCTTGCTTAAATCCGACAATTTAAGTTCAAAAGGAATGCCGCTTTGTCGGGTGCCTTCGGTATCGCCGGGACCTCTGAGTTTCAAATCAACTTCGGCAATTTTAAAACCGTCATTACTCTCAACCATAGTTCTGATACGTGTTTTTGCATCGCTCGACAACTTATACGAAGTCATTAGAATGCAATAGGATTGTTCCGCCCCCCGCCCCACTCTGCCGCGCAGTTGGTGCAATTGCGACAAACCGAACCGTTCGGCACTTTCAATAATCATAACACTTGCATTGGGAACATCTACGCCCACTTCGATTACGGTTGTGGCAATCATAATTTGAGTAATGCCTTTTGCAAAAAGCTGCATGGACTTTTCTTTTTCTTCGGGCTTCATTTTTCCGTGCAAAACACTCAATGCGTATTTCGGCGGCGGAAATGCCCTGCTGATGCTTTCAAGACCGTCTTCCAAATCTTTGTACTCGAAATTTTCCGATTCGGTAATTAAAGGATAAACAATATATACCTGTCTGCCGGCTTCTATTTGCTCTTCAATAAATTTAAAGACTTGCAATCTTTTTGCGTCATAGGAATGCAGCGTTTTTACCGGTTTTCTTCCGGGGGGCAATTCGTCAATAACCGAAACATCCAAATCGCCGTAAACAGTCATTGAAAGTGTTCGCGGAATGGGTGTTGCCGTCATCACAATGACATGCGGCGGGCGGGTGTTTTTTTTCCACATTTTAGCCCTTTGTGCCACCCCAAAACGATGCTGCTCGTCAATAACGACCAAACCCAAGTTCTTAAAAATTACCGTATCCTCAATTAAAGCATGCGTCCCAATGAGTATATCAATTTCGCCCGTCTGCAATTCTTTGTGCATGATTTTTCTTTCGGATTGTTTTGTAGAACCGATAAGCAGGGCAATATTTAAGCCCATGCCCTCCGTTAGTTTTTTCAACGTTTTATAATGTTGCCTTGCCAAAATTTCGGTAGGTGCCATCATGCTTGCTTGAAAACCGTTGTCCAAAGCAATAAGCATCAACATTAAGGCAACCAAAGTTTTGCCGCTGCCGACATCGCCCTGCAATAAACGATTGGATTGTTTGCCCGATGCAAAATCTTTGCGAATTTCTTTTATTACGCGTTTCTGTGCCCCGGTGAGTTCAAAAGGCAGTTTTTCTTTGTAGAAGCTATTAAAATTACGCCCTACTTCCGAAAAAACATAACCTTTATATTTTAATTTTCTGCCGAATTTTCTTTTTAAAATGTTTAATCGAATATAAAAAAGTTCTTCAAATTTTAAGCGATAAATTGCCCTTTGCAAAATTTCGGGATTTTTCGGAAAATGAATATTGACAATTGCTTCGTGAAAGGGAAGCAAATTATACTTTTTAACAAGATAAGCCGGCAGTGTTTCCGGAATTGGGTTTTCCAAGTTTTCAAAAATCCCGGCAATTATTTTTCTGAAAACCTTTGAGGTAATATTTTTCTTTGCAAGTTTTTCCGTAGAAGAATACACGGCTTGCAAGGCAGAACTTGTTTTTCTATTAAAATCTTCGGGTTTATCAATTTCGGGGTGTGCAATATTAATTTTTCTGCCATAACGGGCAGGCTTGCCGAAAACAATATATTCTTTGCCGGAAACAAGGCTTTCTTTAATCCACTTAACACCCTTAAACCAAATCAGTTCAAGGCTCCCGGTTCCGTCTGTTAATTGTGCCGTTAAATAGGTTTTTCTGCCGCTGCCCTTGGTACGAAAATCCGAGATTACACCTTTTACCTGAATATTCGGCATATTTTCGGAAACTTCCGAAAGTTTATAAAATCGTGTACGGTCAATATACCTGAACGGAAAATGAAAAAGCAAATCCTCAGCAGTAAAGATATTAAGCTCTTTGTTTAAGAGTTCGGCACGTTTTGGACCAACGCCTTTTAAAAATTGTATGTTATTACCAAGCTCTTGCAAATAAGTTCTCTTACAAAATTTTGCCACTTAGAACATTCGTTCTTTTTTCAGTACCAATCCGCCGGTTTGCTCCACCCAAACAATAATATTTTGCCCTTTTTGTATTCGGTTTATAAAATGCGGAGCCGCCGCATAAAAACTTTTAATACCCTCTTTTCGGGCTTTTTCTTTATCTGTGATAAAAGTCGAAAATTCTTTTAGCCGAGCGTAATAGCTGTCTTTGTCCAGTCCGTATATTTCATCGTCTTTCCGGTGAAATATATAAGGTACCCCGTCAGCATCCAGCGTTTGAAGTTTTATGCCTTTGTCTTTCGGCACTTCTTCCGTAAAAATCATATAAGGCAGGACAAGATTTACCTTATTGCCCGCTTCAATTTCCGAATAATCAAAATTCATGACATAATTCAAAAAATAAATATCACGTCCCTTAATCTCAATTGATTGCGTCTCCGGCAAATAATCCTCTAATCTATAATCATAAAAAAACACTTTCAACTTGGTTGTATTATCGACATAATTCACATCTTCAATATGAAGCTTTGCCACAATATAACTTTTATCGAGATTTTTTACGACCGTTTTCAATTCTTTAATTCTTTTTTCATTTTCCACATAGTTGTCTATGGTAGAAAAAGCATTGGAAAGCCCCACAATGCCGAATAAAATTAAAAACACCCCGAGCAATACGGGTAATTTGCTTATAATTCCCATAAAAGCTTTTATAATTTCACTAAAAAAAATATAGATGCTTTCAAAAAAAGGAGGTCTTAAATTTCGGCTTATTGCTTCATGGGCAAGTTTGCGTACTTTTAAGGCATTATAGACCGTAAAGAGCAAATACAAAATAAGAAAAAGCAACATAAGCATAAAGCCTGTTTTTGTTGTGAAAAGATAGAGAATAAAATCAGAAACCGGTTTCAAAAACCAATTAATTTTTTGCAATATTTCTTGTGAGTTATCCATAAGCATTCAATTTTTTTATTAATCTTCCAGTACTTCAATTCCGCCTTTTGTGTGCACAACAATTTTATATACATGATTGACCTTAAACTCGTTTAATTTTGCAATATCCTGCACCATACTTCCATAGATGCCCTCAACATCTTCGGTATCACCGGCTTTAATTTTTTCAAAAAGTGTGCTCAACAAATCCATATACGCATCGTCGGCTCCGTTTATGCCCATTGTTTGCGGAAAACCATGGTCGTCGTAATATTTAAACAGTGAAATTCCTTGTTTTGCCGGAATTGAGTTGGTAAACATCTTAACGGGAAAAGCAATATTCTGCGCTTCTTTAATCGGCACAACAGTAAAATCAAAAGACAGCTCTTGTCCTCGCAAACTTATCGTATCGGCAGTAAATTCAACAGAATCTTGGTCGTAGAATTTAATTGCAAACTTTATATTTGCCGTATCTTTTTCTAAAATCTTAAAACGTATCGGAATTGTTTCTGTTTTTAAGAAATTGATTTTATCTTTCAATTGAACAATCTGTTTTTCTTGCTTTTCGGTTAAGTAATCAAATCCGAAATAGGCAACTGCGGCAATTATGCCGACTACAACTATTCCAAGTAAAATTTTTCCTTTCATCTTTTTATGTTTTGTATATTATTAAAATCTGTCAAATTGTGTTTTTAGGGAGCCTTTGGTTTTTGAGCTTTGGCAAAGAAATAATTGATACTCAAAAACTCATAACTCACTCATTTATCATTCACCATTACTTACATGAGAGCTTCGCTATTCTTCATTTTTAACTTTTAATTTTCATTCATAATTAACAATTAATAATTCATACTTAAACAAGTACTTTTAATTGGTCGTATGCTAAGGCAATATTTTTCGGCAAAGCCTTAATATCTTCATGCTCCGGGCTTAAATCATGCCCTATATGCGTAAGCAATGCTTTTTTCGGTTTTAATTCTTCTATAATCTCAACTGCTTCGCTCAAACTAAAATGCGAAATATGTTTTTTTCGTCTTAAAGCATTAATTACAAGCAAATCAAGATTTTTTAATTTTTCTTTTTCGCGTTTGCTAATATAACTCATATCCGTAAGATAGGCAAAATTTTTTATTCTATAACCAAAAATCGGTAATTGCATGTGCATCCCCCTAACCGGCATAACGGAAATGCCGCCGATGTCAAAGACATTATTATCAATGACCTTAAAAACTATTTTCGGAATGCCGGGATAGTCTTTACGTTCTTCAAGATAGGCAAAATCTCTTGTTCTCAACAAATTACAAACCCGCTCTTCGGCATAAACATCCATAGGCTTTTTTTGCAAATAGTTAAAGACACGCACACCGTCTAATCCGCTGATATGGTCTTTATGCTCATGCGTTAATAAAACGGCGTCTAATTTTCGCACCTTTTCGCGCAACATTTGCTCTCTGAAATCCGGACCGGCATCAATGAGAAGCGTGCAATTTTCAGTACGCACAAGAACCGAACTTCGCAAACGTTTATTTTGAGGATTTGCAGATGTACAAACTTCACAATCGCACCCTATTAAAGGTACGCCCTGTGATGTTCCGGTGCCGAGAAAAGTTATTTCCACTATTTTTATTTATTTTGGTAGAATTTCTGCGAAATTATTACTTTTGATATTCTTTTCAAAGTAATTGCTCTATTTTAGTTGAATGAACATAAAAGTTTACATATTTTTAGTTTTGTTTTTTGGCTGCAAAGCCCTATTTTCTCAAATTAACATCGGAGGTAAACCGTATAGTTTCAGCAATATATCAAAATTAAAATCGCAAAAAAAATTACCGACAATTTATTTGCCTGCACAAAATAATAAAAGTTTAACTTATGAAGCCGAGCGCAATAGCACCAAGGACAAGCCTTTTCAATTCGGCAAAAACATAAAGATAGACCTTAATGTAAAAGAACTTGCATTAAAAGAGCAATTGCCCAAAGGCAAATTATACCGTTTAAAAATCATTTCAAAAAATGCTTTAACGCTGAATCTTACATTCTCAAAGTTTAAAATTCCCAAGCATGCGCTTTTATACATCTATAATGCCGAAAAAACGGATGTAATCGGCGGTTTTACATCTAAGAATATGCAAAAAGGCGGCAGGTTTTCAACCGGCTTGCTGAAAGGCGATGCTATTGTCATTGAATATTACGAACCCGATTTCTTCGATTTTTCGGGCACGCTTATACTCGACAGAATCACGCACGGGTTTAGGGATATCCCTTTTATCGATAAAGGTTTTGGAAGTTCGGGGAGCTGCAATATGAATGTTGCTTGCGACGATGCGCTTCCTTACAGCAAGGAAGTTAACTCGGTGTGTATGCTTTTAACCGGCGGCAACGGTTTTTGTTCGGCAGCCTTAATCAACAATACAAAATCGGACGGCAAGCCTTATATTCTAACGGCAAACCATTGTTATGAAAACCCGGAAGATTTGGTTTTTATGTTTAATTGGCAAAGTGCGCAATGCGAGAACCCTGCGGTATCGCCAAGCCACGATGATTTATCGGGTGCCGTACTTCGTGCCCGCAATTCCGAATCCGATTTTTGTCTTTTTGAGCTAAATGATATTCCGCCCTATTCATATAATGTGTATTATGCCGGTTGGAACCGGGAAGAAAAACCGGCTTCAAAAACTGTTTGCATTCATCATCCGCGCTCCGACATAAAAAAAATATCCTTTGACGACGACACTTGTTTTTCCGACAGCTATTTGGGACAAACCGGCTTAGCCGAATCGTACTGGAAAGTTATTTGGAACCGAAACACAACGACCGAAGCCGGTTCGTCGGGTTCGCCATTGTTTAATCAAGACCATAAAATAATCGGGCAACTGCACGGTGGTTTTGCCTCATGCTCAAACCCATTGGAGCCGGATTGGTTCGGAAAATTATCTTACTCGTGGGACGGCAATACATCTGCAAGTCGTTTGAAAGATTATTTGGATCCGCTAAACTCCGGAGTTTATGAATTTGAAGGCTATGACCCCAATGTTCCTTTGGCAAATATTGATGCACAAGTTTTAATGATTAATGCGCCAAAAACAAATTATTTCGGTGCGCAGCGTTTTAAACCCTCCGTAACAATCCGCAACAGAGGCAATACTCCCCTAACAGAAATAAAAATATCCTATCAAGTCGATAAATCCGCCATTATCAACAAAAATTGGTTCGGCACATTGGCAACCGGCGAAATTGACAGCGTGGAGTTTGATGAAATTGCATTAAATTTTTCCGAACATCATATAAAATTTTGGACCTCGTCACCCAATGGTATAAACGACGAATATCTGCACAACGATACGCTGCAAAAAACATTTTATATCTATGAAACTGTTTTTTTTGATGATTTTGAAACTGCCCAAACTTGGGATTTATGCGGCGAATTTCAAATTGCTTCGCCACAAGGCTTAGGTGGCGAAAAAGGCTATCCTGACCCGGAATTTGCCTATTCCGGCACACAAGTTCTCGGAACCGATTTAAGCGGCATGGGAAAACATCCGGGCGATTATGAAAACAATCTCGGATATGATGATACCTATGCCATATCTCCGCTTATTGATTGCCGAAATTATGAAAACTGTTTATTGACTTTTGTGCGTAAATTGGGGGCGGATAAATACAAATATGACAAGTTCACTATTCAAATAAAAAGCGACAGCTGCAATTGGAAAAAACTTTGGAGAAATAAGAACACCCTTATCAAGGACAGTGTTTGGACAAAGCAGGTTTTTGATATTTCCGATATTGCGGACAGAAAAAGGATAAAAATAAAGTTTACGGCGGGTCCAACAAATCATGCCGACCAGTATTGCGGTTGGAATATTGATGATTTTATAATTGCCGGAACCGCAATAAAAAACACAAAACCCTCCGTGAATAGCGGTATTTTGCTCTATCCAAACCCCGCAAAAGATTTCTTTTATCTTGAATTTAATACAGACAAAACAATAGATTTTGCAGACATACTCATTGCCGATTTATCAGGAAGAATTATCGTAAAGAAAAGGATACCGGCACAAGAGTTGAAAAATATTGCCGGCTCACAATCAAACAAAAAACTGCTGAAAATTGATTTACCGAAACATAAAAAAGGCATTTTTACGGTACAAGTAAAAACAAATACAGAACATGCCGCTTTTAAAATTTTATTGAAAGATTAAACAATATGGACAAAAAAGGGAAACTCTATTTAATACCGACAACTTTGGGTGAAAGCGATTTACAATCCGTAATACCGGCAAAGGTGCTTCAACGGATTGAAGATTTGCATTTTTTTATTGTAGAAAATATTAGAACTGCCAGACGTTATATTCGCAAAGTGTCAAAGACAAAAAACATTGATGCACTCACATTTTTTGAACTGAATAAACATACTCCGGCAGAAACAATCGGCTCTTTTTTGCATCCTTGTTTTGAGGGGCATTCTGTCGGCATATTGTCCGAATCGGGCAACCCCGGCATTGCCGACCCCGGCGCATCAATTGTAAAAATGGCACATTTGCGCGGTATTGATGTTGTACCCTTAACCGGACCGTCCTCCATATTGCTTGCCTTAATTTCGTCCGGCATGAACGGTCAAAATTTTGCCTTTAACGGCTATCTGCCTATTCAAGACAATGAGCGGGTTAAAAAAATTATTTTTCTGGAAAAAAGAAGCAAAACAGAAAAACAGACACAAATATTTATAGAAACCCCTTTTCGCAACATGAAAATGTTTGACACCATTTTAAGAACATGCAAAAACAACAGCTTGCTTTGCATTGCTTCGGAAATAAGTTGCGAAAATCAATACATAAAAACAAAAACCGTGGCGGAATGGAAAAAGGAAAAACCACAATTAAATAAACGACCCACAGTGTTCCTGCTTATGGCACAATGATGAGTTATTAATTGTGAACGGCGCAGCCCTCACGCAAGTAATTATGAATTGCTTTTTATAAAAACCTTACATTTTAATTCGTAATTTTTAATTTCTAAGGAGAGGGCTGCGCTGTTCAATCTCCCTACACCCTCTTCTCCAAGAGGGAATTTGCTATTTGCAAAAAATCATGAAATCGTAAAAGTCTTTAAATTTCATCTAACCAAACTTATAAGTTGTTAATCTATAACATTTTAAAGTTAAAAAAAAATCAATCTCCATACACCCTCTTCTCCAAGAGGGAATTTGCTATTTGCAAAAAATCATGAAAACCGTAAAAGTCTTGAAATTTCACCTAACTAAATTTGCAAGTTGTTAATGTATAGCATTTTAAAAGTTTCAAAAAATCAATCTCCCTGCACCCTCTTCTCCAAGAGGGAATTTGCTATTTGCAAAAAATCATGAAAATCGTAAAAGTCTCGAAATTCCACCTAACTAAATTTGCAAGTTGTTAATGTATAGCATTTTAAAGTTTTAAAAAAATCAATCTCCCTACACCCTCTTCTCCAAGAGGGAATTTGCTATTTGCAAAAAATCATGAAAACCGTAAAAGTCTTGAAATGCGGGTTAATTATGAAACTCTAAACGATTATTATGTGCATCAATGATAATGCGTGAATCTTTTTGCAGTTTTTCCGCCAAAATCTCTTTTGCCAATTCATTAACGACTTCTTTTTGCAAAACACGTTTTACGGGTCTTGCGCCAAACTGCGGTTCATACCCTATTTCCGATAAATAGTTTAAAGCATTATCTGTTAGTTCCGCATTAATATTGTTTTCTTTTAACATCTTATTAATATGTTCAAATTGCAGTTGCACAATTTGTTTGATTTCCTCTTTTGTCAAAGGCGTAAACATAATTATTTCGTCAATGCGATTTAACAACTCCGGTCTGATTGTTTTTTTGAGCAAATCAAAAAGTTCCGTTTTTGTTTTTTCAATAGTTGCGGTATCATGTGCCGACTCGACTGTCGAAAAATTCTCTTGAATTAAGTGCGAGCCGAGGTTTGAGGTCATAATGATTATCGTATTTTTAAAATTAACGGTTCTGCCTTTATTGTCGGTAAGTATGCCGTCATCCAAAACTTGCAGCAAAATATTGAACACATCGGGATGGGCTTTTTCAATTTCGTCCAACAAAACAACCGAATAGGGCTTTCTTCGGACTGCTTCGGTCAGTTGTCCGCCTTCGTCATAGCCCACATATCCGGGAGGTGCCCCGATAAGTCTCGACAAAGAATGCCGCTCTCTGTATTCGCTCATATCAATGCGTATCAAACTGTTTTCGTTATCAAAAAGATACTCGGCTAAGGATTTTGCCAGTTCGGTTTTCCCCACACCGGTAGTCCCCAAGAAGATGAAAGAACCTATGGGCTTTTTAGGATTTTGCATACCCGCACGACTGCGCCTTACGGCATTTGCAACAGCCGTAATTGCTTCGTCTTGACCGATAAGGCGTTTGTGCAACTCATCTTCCAAAGACAATAGTTTTTCCTTGTCGCTTTTCATCATCTTGCTGACAGGGATATGAGTAAGACTTGATACAACATCGGCAATATCATCGGAATCAACCTCTTCTTTCAACAAAGAACCTTCGGCTTGCAATTGCGACAATTCTTTTTTGAATGTTTCAATTTTGGTATTTTCATCTTTTAATTTGCCGTATCTTAATTCCGCCACTCTTTCGTAATTGCCTTCTCTTTCGGCTTGCAATGCTTCTGTTTTTATATCTTCAATGGCTTTTTTGCTCGACTGAATGGCATCAATCATGTCTTTTTCCGCTTTCCATTTTGCACTGACTGATGCAAGCTGCTCTTGCAAGTTGGCAATTTGCTTGTTCAAGCTCTCGGTTTTGTCGGCTTTATTTTCACGCTTAACGGCTTCTCGCTCAATTTCCAATTGCCGGATTTTTCGATTCACATCATCAATTTCTGCCGGTACCGAGTTCATTTCCAAACGCAGTTTAGATGCCGCTTCATCAATTAAGTCAATGGCTTTATCGGGCAAAAAGCGGTCGCTTATGTAACGTTGCGAGAGTTTCACGGCAGCAATAACCGCATCATCCGTTATTCTTACCTTATGATGTGTTTCGTAGCGTTCTTTTAAACCTCTTAAAATGGATATGGCATCGGCGGTGTTCGGCTCGTCCACCAACACAATTTGAAAACGTCTTTCAAGGGCTTTGTCCTTTTCAAAATATTTTTGATATTCGTTTAAGGTTGTGGCTCCTACGGCACGTAATTCGCCGCGTGCCAATGCCGGTTTCAAAATGTTTGCCGCATCCATGGCACCTTCGCCTTTGCCGGCACCTACCAAAGTGTGAATTTCGTCTATAAACAATATAATTTCACCTTCGGAAGCAATGACTTCTTTTACAACCGATTTTAAACGTTCCTCAAATTCGCCTTTGTATTTTGCGCCGGCAATGAGTGCCCCCATATCCAAAGAAAAAATTTGTTTCGACTTTAAGTTTTCCGGAACATCGCCGCTCACAACTCTGTGTGCAATGCCTTCGGCAATAGCCGTTTTGCCCACGCCGGGTTCGCCGATTAATATGGGATTGTTTTTTGTGCGGCGCGATAAAATTTGTAATACGCGTCTTATTTCGTCATCGCGTCCTATTACGGGATCTAACTTTCCGTTTCGGGCAAGTTCATTGTAATTTACGGCAAATCGGTTTAAAGAATTATAGGTATCCTCTGCGGTTTGGCTGTCGGCTTTAGAACCTTTTCGCAATTCATCAACCGCTTTTGTCAAGTCCTTTTTGCTCATTCCGGCATCTTTTAAAATTTGCGATACCTTATCGTTTGCTTCAAAAATAGCCGTGAGAATGCTTTCGGTTGCAACAAATTTGTCGCCGCGTTTTTCGGATATCTTTACGGCATTTTGCAAAACCGTATGCCCCGAAGAGGACAAATAGTTCTCGGAACCGCCCGATACTTTCGGAAAAGAATTGATATGATTATCAATAACAAGCGCCAAATTATTGCTGTTAATGCCGCATTTATTAAAGATATAGTTGCTGATATTTTCGGCAACTTCAATAAGGCCTTTAAGCAAATGGGCAGGCTCAATGCTTTGATGTCCTTTTGCTTTGGCAATTTCAGAAGCTCTTTGTATGGCTTCTTGTGATTTTATAGTGAAGTTTGTCAAATTCATAATCTTTATTTTAAGGTTTTCCCAATGAAGTCTTCAAATTTGAAACCTTTATTGTTTATGGTATAAAATGACAGTATAAACCTCAACGCAAGCGCCAATATGTCAGCTTTAATAAAATTTACAATGACAAACTGTCTTTTTGCATTCTTGAAAAAGATATTTTGTTATGAATGAAATTTTTTATTTACCTTTACGCTTGTTTCTAAAAATCATTAAATATGGAAAGTCTCAGCTTTGATATTTTGTTTGAAAACAATAAAGAATGGATTGATGAAAAATTAGAAAGTGATGCTAATTATTTTAAAAAACTATCTAAAGGACAAGCACCGAAATATTTAATGATTGGATGCTCGGACAGCAGGGTGCCGATTACGTCATTAATCAAAGCAGAACCGGGCGAGGTTTTTATTCATCGAAATATCGCCAATCAGGTAAACTTAAACGATATTAATCTTCTCTCCGTTTTGGAATATTCCGTTAATTATTTGCATGTTAAGCATATTGTCATTATCGGTCATTATAATTGCGGCGGAATTGCGGCAGCGGTGGACGGCGTTGACCAAGGTTTGATTGAAAATTGGGTGGCACCTGTTAACGAATTGTATCACAAGCATAAAAAAGAGTTGGAAGCCATTACGGATAATCATGCAAAATGCGACCGATTATCGGAAATAAATGTCGTGGAACAAGCGCATAACATTATTAAAACACCCATTATGCAAAGATCTTTTCAAGCCGGGCATTTTCCCAGAGTGCATGCTTTAATGTTTAATATCTATACCGGAGAAATTTTACCGATTGATATTCAGAAAAACGAACTTGTAAAAAACGGTTTTTTGCCGGAAAACTATTAAAATAATTATGAATGATGAATGATGAATGATGAATGAACGACGCAGCCCTCACGTAAGTAATGATGAACGATGAGAATTAAAAGGCAAAAGTAGGAACTCAATATATTGTGTCCGATTTTTTCCGGTTTTCATAGTTTTTGGCAAATAGCAAATTCCCTTGGAGAAGGGGGTGTAGGGGAATTGATTTTGCTATTGACAATCGACTAAAAAGTTAAATATTAAAACACTGATAAAAAATAATTTACAATTAAATATTGACCTTTAAAAATTATAAAAATAAACATAAACATATGAAAAAAATAAGATTGTTCAGTTTGCTTATCCTTTTTTTATCTGCGAGCATAAATTTAGGTTTTGCCCAAGAAGCCGACAAGGGCATTGATTTTAAAGAACTTGATTCGTATTTGGCAAAATCTCTTAAAAAATGGAAAATTCCCGGAATGGCGGTTGCCGTGATGCAAGGCGACAGCATTGCCTTTGCAAAAGGCTACGGTATCAGAGAATATGGAAAAGCCGACAAGGTAAACACAAAAACCTTATTCGCCGTTGCTTCAAATACAAAATCTTTTACAAGTGCCGCTTTATCTCAATTAGTGGATCAGGGAAAAATCCGGTGGGACGACAAAGTCATTGATTATTTGCCTTGGTTTAGGATGTATAACAATTATGTCAGCGGCGAAATGACAATTAAAGATTTACTGTGCCACCGAAGTGGATTAAAAACATTCAGCGGCGATTTATTATGGTACAAAACAAACTATTCGCAAGATGAAGTAATAAAACGTGCAAGATATTTAAAACCGGAATACGGGTTCCGAGCACATTACGGATACTCGAATATCTTATTTTCCGCTGCCGGCAGGATTATTCCCGAAATTACCGGAGAAACATGGCATGATTACATAAAAACACATTTTTTTAAACCCTTGGGCATGACCTCCTCATTCCTTTCCGTGAAAGACATTTGTAAGCAAAAAAATGTTGCCATACCGCATCATGTCGAATTTGGCAAAAAGCCTTTACCCATAAAGTATATGGCTTGGGATAATGTGGCTCCGGCTGCCGCCATCATATCCAATGTGGAGGATATGAGCAAATGGCTTATTATGCAAATGAATGACGGTATCTTTAAAAAGGATACGCTTTTAAGTAAAAAACAATTGTATGAAATGCACTCGGCACAAACGCCGGATAATCAAAATAGAGGCTGGGCGCGTTTTTTCCCGGAGCAACATTTTAATGCCTATGGTTTAGGCTGGTCCGTGTTTGATTACAGAGGCGTTAAAGTGGTCAATCATTCGGGCGGTGCCGACGGGATGATTTCGCAAACCATGATTGTTCCCGAAAAGAAGTTCGGAATTGTAATTCTGACAAACAGTGTCAATTATTTGCCGACCGCATTAATGTATTATCTCTTGGATGATTATTTCGGAAAACCCGAAAAAGATTGGAGTGCGTTTTATTTAGATGTCAAAAAATACATTGATAATTTGGATAAAGAAGATAGAAAAAAAGCCGAAAAAGCACGAAACAAAAAAACAAAACCGAGCTTGCCTTTAAAAGAATACTGCGGCACATACAGCGGTGATTTGTACGGTTCCGTTAAAGTTACGCTTGAAGACAATGCCTTGATTTTGGATTTTTTACCTTCGGAAACATTAATTGGCGACTTAAAACATTGGCAGTACGAAACATTTAGCATAAAACTTAGAAATACTCCGACTTTGCCCGAAGGAACAGTGCATTTTCTTATCGGAACCGACGGCAAAGTGGAAGAACTGAAAATTGATATTCCAAACCCGGACTTTGATTTTACGGAGTTAATATTAAAAAAAGAATTGTAGAGGAAACGCTGCATAGAAAACAGCTTTATTGAAATGTAAATTCGATAATGTATTTTGCCGAAAGAGAATTGTTTTTTGCCTTATCACGCATTATTACGAATGCTATTTTGCGGGAACTAAGAAATTTATTCCAACTTTTGCATCTTCTATAAAGATAAAGTCAGCATTTTAGTTTTACTTAAAAAAGTCTCGAAATGCCGGTAATTTCAGATGACTTATATAAGACATTTTTGATAATTCTTTTATCCTCCCCCTCAGGTAAAGACGCAACAAACTGTTCTACTGTAACTTCAGGCCGATTCTCCGGTATAACACTAACAACATCAGGGCAATTAGGGTCATACTCCATAAAGTTAGTCTTACCATTACCCAAGAGGGATATTCTCTTATATATTAATTTATCTTTGTAATCTCCTGCAAGCTCATATAATACTTCTTTTCTTCTCTCTTTTTTATGCACAAACTTAGGAGGGTTTATCATTTCTATTTTTTCTTTATTAACCTCGCAATAATTTCTTATGACTAATAAAGTCCCCTCTGTATTTATAGGGTCAACTACAACCTCATAGCCTCTTAAAGCTCTTCTTGACATAGCTAAGTTAGGATTATGCTGTACTATTTGCTTCCTCATTCTATCATAACTTATCCTATCCATATCTAAATTCCTTATACCATCTGATATTTTACTGTTCTTTAAGAAAGCATAAGGTATAGCAACATTTAACGTTCCGGGAGAATATATATTTCCCTGCATCACGGCTAATCTCAGTATATCATATCCCAGCTCTCTATTTTTAGTATTATCACTTGTCAATAAATCAACAAAGGAGTTTATAGTTCTCTCTCTTTCTATCTCTCTTAAGTTACCCATGCTGGTTATTAACCTAACTGGGTGGTTCTCCGATTTAATAGGAAGTGATGTAAGAGTTTCTAAGAATTCTCTACCCTCTATGTTCTTAGGGTCTTTTATATAATCAGCTATACGGAAGAAGATACTATTTTTACCTAATAAGAGACTTCTCCTATATCCTTGTAAAGTATTTCCTTTCCTATATATAGGATTATCTGCCGTAAGATATACATAGTTTAGAAAGCCATTCTCTACGGCAGATAAAGTCTTTTCACCTATATTTGGCTTCATATCTATAATCTCCTTAACAAGGTCTTTATACTTCATACTTCCTAAAGGAGTTATGGGATTTCCTTTTAACTTAGCTCCAAATACTTTCTTAGCTCCTTCTATACCTATTTTGTAAATTTGACCTAAAGCAGTATTAAAAGTATTAGTCCTTTCTCCATTTAACATAAGCGTCTTTCCATAGAGATTAGAGGCAGCCGGAAACAGTTCATTATCTAATACATAATTCTTAATAAGAGCCTCCTTCTTAATTATCTCAGCAGTACTGATACCGATACCCTTAGTCTCTAAGTTAGCAGATGAGTATATTCTCATTATATTAGAACCTATCTTATGAGCTGTAGCTACCATAGCCAATGCAGTGTTCTCTACTCTACTCTACTCATATCTTCTTTACTAAGTTCTCCTTTAAGAGCTTTTTCTAAAGTATCTGCATCTAAGAATAGCTTAGTATCTATCTCAGAAGACTTGACCTTTCCCAATATCTTATTATGAGTATCCATATTAGTCTTTCCAGAGAAAGTATCTGTCTCCCTTTTTAATTTCCTATATGTATTTTTTACTAAGGGTAAATTCATCATCATGGATACAGTCTTTAACGGCAAAGACTTGCCGCTATCAGATACTAAGAATTGAAAACCGTTAAATGCAGGAGCTGAAACTGTAGAGTATCCCAGAGATTTTAACCTCTTATTGTTAGCGTTATCAACACTCTCATTTTGCATCATTGCATTGTTATCTGCATTAGTTCTCTTTTCTCCTTTATATTCGTATTCTCCTATACCTATATGTTCAAAGGTAACATCTTCTCCACCTAAGTTAAACTTAAATCTCTTATCATTCTTACCTAAATTCATTCTCCACTTCTCTTTACCTATAAGAGAATATAACATACTAACTGAACTTTGTATAGAGATACCATCTTTGCCCGCTTGATTAGACTCATATTCATCTCTAAGAAATCTATTAGACAGTATAGTAAAGAACTTACTCTCTTCTTTATTAGAAGTAAAACTTTCCATTTCTTTAGCTATCTCCTCTGTATCTTTAAAGTCTAGTGCTCTCGTAGATAATTTAACTACCTCTGGATGCTCAAGTACTGAATGATGTATATCTATATACTCATTCTCTAATACTGCATAGTTTCTAAAATTGGTATTAGAAGAGTCTATTTTCTCAAGTACTATATCTTTCTTTATATCGTATAAGTTTCCGTTCTTCTTACCCTCTTCTACTTCATACCACATTCCTAATTTATTAGCTATCGACATTTTAGCTTTATGTGCATCGAAGTTATCGAAGTTCTTTAACTTTCTAGTCTTATTAATACTCTTATCCCATCTTCTCTCATTTATGAATTTCTCATATTCACTATCAAACTGAGTTTTTCTCTCTGCAGATATAGGTTTTGAATTAGTTCTTCTTCTAACTCTATAGTTATATAGATACTTATACAAGTGGTCTATATCGAAGTCAGAGTTCATTTGCTTAGTTATTTCATCAGGTACAATAACTATATTTTTAAACTCTTTAGGTAAGAAGCCAGCTATCTCTATTCTTAGCATACTTGAATGATTCCGATTAGGCAGCTTAGCCCCTATAGATTTTAACAGCTCAGCATCTACTTTATCGGTATCTATAACTTTTCTACCGTCTTCTAACTCTTTAGTAAGCAGCTCTACATCTACTCCCTTATTTTCAAAATACTCTCTAGACACTAATACTTGTGCAGACTTTAGATTGCCGTCTTCATATCTTGTATACTTAAGACTCTCATTGAAGTCTTCAGTAAAGATAATATCACTGTTCTTAGTACCCCATTTAAAAAGCATTCCTGCATTACTAACTTGTACAGAACCCAATCCGCTTATTTTAGGTCTTAACACTCCTCTGCTTATTTCAGATAGCATAGCTGCCAGTACTTTCTTATAAGACCTGTTGGCAAACAAGGGATACTTAAACCCGCCATTTTCTAATTTCATAAGGTCTAAATCAGCAAACCCTACTCCGTTCTCTTCGGCTACCTTAAGAACGTGTTTAACTAACTTACTTGAATTAGAATATCTACCGTCTTCTATTTTATACTTTTTCTCTAACTCTTCAAACTTCTTAGTAATCCATTCAGTCTTAATGTCGTCTTTTATCTTTCTAAGCTCTTCTCCTGTCTTTTTCTGACCTTTAAAAGTAAATCCCTCAAGGTCAAGTGTACCTGAATGCAAGAGCTTATCCATTTGAGACACTATATTTATCTTATTCTCTGTATGTAAGCTCTCCTCCTGCTGTATACCTAAATTTCTACTATCTACTACTAAATCTTTAAAATCTTTAAACTTATTAACGTTTATAGTACCGTCTTCATTATATATCTGAACTCCCTCTACACCTCCTACTTTGATTGAACTCTCGTATGCTGTCCTAACTGTAACTCCGGTATCGAAGTCTTTTAAATTGCCGTTCTCATCAAACATACTCTCTTTTTCCAGCTCTTCCATATGTAATCTAAGTTTATCAAGCTCTGTATCTCTAAGCATACTCTCTGTTAAAGGAATTGTACTTGACTTCTCTATAAATGGAACCATAACATCCCCATTCATATATTCCCCCGTATACAAGGGTTTTTGAGGCACTAGAGCTATCTTTTCTTCTTCTGTAAGATTTATAGGCTTTCCACTCTTGTAATTCTTTACTATCTTAGAGTGTATACTGTTGAATATGTTATCATCTATCTTACCCAAAGCATATAAATTAATTATATGCCCTCTTAAAGTAGTATACACTTGGGCATCTGCAGAATTAGAGCTTCCAAAATCCTTATTAATCCCTGTCTCCTTATAATGCTCTGAATATCTATCTGTAATTCTATCTTTAAGTATAAGATACTTTATTTTACTGTGATTGACATTTCTCATCTCGCCACCATAGTTAGTAGGGAACTTAAAGTTACCTACCATTTTAGCCCCTACCATACTACCAAATCTTTTAAAGTTATTAGCTGCGGTAGTTCTAGAACTTATATGGTCATTAGCACCCTCTTTATAATAGTGTGCAGGGTCTCCCATTAAGGTATAGAAGTTAAAACCCTGAATCATATCATTATAAGCCATTTCAGTAAGAGCTTGTGTAGCTTTAGCGAAGTTCAAAGTTTGATTTGTAAAATCTTCCACTTTACTGAGATTATCATAATCACCAGTCTCTTTATTCTCTCGGTATACACTATCCCCTTTTAAACTTTCTTTATATTCTTTATTTATATAGTTTATAACCCCTCTTTCATTTATGACCTTAGCATCTCTCATATTGTTATACAGATTATTTACTTCCTCTCTCAATACTTCCTCTAGATACCTTTTTGATAATCTGTTTTCTCTAAGACCCTCTATATCGATGATTCCATTTCTATCTGTATGCTCTTTAATAAGTCTAGCTTCATTAAGTCTTGGAAGTATTAAGAACTTGCTACCTCCTTTTAAGTACTTATTAGAAAACGTAGCTCTCTGCTCAGGAGTTAATTGGGCTATATGATTTATTCTACTAGCTTCTGCTTCTATTATATTAAATAGATTATTAAACTCCTTATCTCCCAGTTCTATATTCTGTACTGGGGACTCTATGTGCATATTCTCGCTCTTTTCATACTCGGTGAGTATTCTTGTGTCTTCACTGAGTTCAAACCTCTCTGATTTAATAGCGAACCTCCTTGATTTATCTGAGGGTACAAAAGGCTCATAGATAGCATACTTCTTTTTAAAGCCTGTGTTGTTATAAGAAAATAAAGCCAACTTTGCTGCTAACATTTCTCTATCTGACATACTAGTCTTGTTTACTACCTTACCGGCTTTTGTATTCTTTAAAGCCCCAATAAATACTAAATCATAATCCTTTCTTAGGGCTGTAAAGTTTCTTCTACTCGACCCTTTATCTATAAGTAGAGAATGCTTACTAAAAGGGTCTCTATACATCTGTGTTCTATAGCCAGCTTTAAACTCTTTAATTGCGTCTCCTACTGCAGATGTAAACCCGTAGCTAGCTTCTTGTTTGCCCTCATCATTTATAAAGGTAGACTTTATACCCTCTGTCTCTTCAAGCACTTTTAACCTTTTAAAGGTCTCTACTGCTCCACTGTCTAAAGGATTCCTTCCTTTACCCTCTAAGGCATTACCTAATATAGTATATAGGGGAGCTACTGTCTTATATTTATTACCGGGATGCGCTAGGTTGGCTGCTAGTACCTCTTTAGGATTTATCAAGTCCTTATTAACATAGTCTCCCGGTCTGCTTAAAAACTTTCTAATAGTAGACTCTTTAAATATCATACCAAACTTATCTAAGTATTCTTTTACCAAAGGAATAGCCATCTCTATTCTATTTACTGCTATGTTATCATCATTAATATCTTTAACAGTTATTAAATTCTCTATAGCTTCTTTTACTTTAGATACCTCTTTCTCTTTTAAAATAAAGCCCTTGCCTTTTTTATAATCCGCTATCTTATGTAATGCTGATTCCACCATTGCAAAGTCTGTCCAAGTATCTACTAAATCTGGATTGTAGTTAGAGTCTAAGAAACTCTCTAATGCTTTTATTCCTTTTCTACCCTTTCCCTCTTTTGAATTTAACACTTTTAATAAGTCATCTTTTAGCTGTCCTGCTAAAGCTACTTTTGTGTTACTAGAATTTAGTACAATGCCAATCCTGAATCTTAACTTTTCAAAATCTTTTATTGCTTCTTTAGTCATCTCTGGATTATTCAATTTATCGAATCTGTACACCTCTCCTTTCATAGCCATAGACCTTTGATTATTCTTCCACTCCTGTACCAAATATTTACTATTAAGCTCTGTATTGGTAGAATACACTTTAAAGTCTCCATTATCAAACACTATAGTATTCTTACTATTCTTTATCCTATTAAGAGATGTAACCATTCCATTAATAATTCTTTGGGCATCTCTATATCTAGTTTCTCCCCCCTTCTTTTTAGCTGTCAATCTCTCATATACCTCTTGAAATTCTGGTATTCCTGTATTTCTTAGTTTATCTAACATATAATCAGCATCTAGCTTCTTGCCGTCAAAGAAGTTAAGCAGTTTCAATAGCATGTCTTCTGCAGGTATATAGGTATGAAGACCCATGCTATTAAGTTCGTACTTTCTAGTATTAGGAGATTCCATAGGTGCTTGCTTTTTAATACCTGCCAAGAACAGCTTTAAGTTAAAGGACACTGTATCCATTTCCTTTAATTGCCACTTCTTATCAGAATCCCAAATCTCTTTCATATCTGGATTCTCAGCCATTTTATCCCTATAGTCAGTAGTCTTCTCCTTACCTATTTCTTCATACCCTAAGGAAGATAACTGTCTCTCTACTAAAGCTATTAGTTTATCCCTATTCTCTTCTTTAATTGACTCACTTATCTTTTCTTTAAAGGCTGATGCTTTCTTCCTTTTACTTTTATCGTTATTTCTATCTCTGGCTATTGAATCGAATTGATGCTCTTTAGCCTCCATTAATTCAAAAAGCTCTTTATATAAAAGGTTCTTATCTATAGTGCCTCTTTCAAGTAAAAAATGAGCTTTAGCTGTTAAAAAATTAACCGTATCGTTTACATTTTCGCCTGTCATATTTCCTATAGTAATAACAGAGTCCTCTTTAGACTTTCTTCTCAACTCTGCTCTCTCTGAAGATTCTTTATCTGGAGTGCCTTTAGTTTCTATATTAACTAAAGACTCAAAGCTAGGCTCTCCCTGAATGTTTAACTCTCCTTTATACTCTCCTTTAAGCCAGTTACCATGCTTTTTAATAAACTCACTTGTATGAAGCTCTACCATTTTATCGACAGCTGCAGTAACTCCCATACTATCTTTAAGCTGTTTAAATAATATAGACTCCTCTCCACTGTCTAACTTCTCAAAGGGTAGCTTTCCTGTTCCAAAGGTACTGCTGTTCAGCATCTCTATTGCTACTTCTTCACCGTATAGATATTTAAAAGTAGTGTATTTTAAATTATCCTTATGGCTACTATCTTTAAAAGAGGTATCTAGATTAGACTTCTTTTTCTTTATAGGCTTGTTAGATGGAGAGATGCTAAAAAAGGTGTTATCATTATCTGAATCAAACTCCTCTAATTCTTCCTTTACTATATCATTGGTTGAATCATCCTCTCGAAGTGAAAATTTAAAATGCTTTACTTCTTTATTTCTCTGTTTTGTTTTATTTCTTAAAGGGTTTATTTCTATGAATTTTTTACTACCAATAGGAAAAGAATGTGAATAATCTAAAACTAATTTTTCTTTAATTTCATCACCATTGATATATATTTTTTTCAGGCTATTTAAAAATTTGAAAGAGTATGATAAACCGCTTTTAATCTTATCAATACCCTCGTCAAGAAATTTGCTTTTCCCTTTACCTAATCTCAAAAAGAAAATTGCCCCATTCTTCAGATAATTGTCCTCAGATAAATTAACATTTTGCAAAGAGCCACTTAAAAACTTTCGCATTTCTACTAATTCCTTTTCATCAAACTTTACATCCCTTGTGTCATAATCACCTAATCTGATTGGTTCCTTATAATTTGAGGGAAAACAGGTATATAAGAGCTTAACAAGCCAAGGATTTTCCTTATCTCTTTCGTAGTTATAATTTTCTTTTGCTTTTCCTATACCAGAAACAAAGATTGGTTCTCCGGCAATAATTTTTTTTAGCTGATAATATTCGTTCCAACTAAAAATTATTGGACCAGCATAATCATTTATAATTGCTTCTCGTCCGTCATTAGTACCAACCAATCTGTGTAATATTTTGAAACCAATACCAAATGTACCAATGTCTTCCCCATCTTTGTTACTCCCTGCCACATTAATGATTGCAGACATATCATCGTCTGAAAAATAATTACCATTGTTAATACAGAGTAGATATTTTTCATTGTAACTCACACTAAAAAATGAAGATTTACAATCGTCAGCATTCTGAATAAGTTCGTAAATGGCTTGGTCGTCTGCCGCAACATTTAAAGCAATTGTTCCTAAAAGTTTACCTAAATCTACTCTATTACCATATATTAGTTTTGAAAATCCTGTTTCGTCACGACTTTTGTCGGGGTGTAGAGAACCTACAAAATTGAGGTTTAAACGACCTTTTTCTTTTGCAACTTCTTCTTTATAGTATTTACGAAAATGGTAAGCGTTTCTTGTGTATAACATTTATTATTTTATTTTTTCGGTTTGGCAAAATACTCACTTTGAGATTATAGTACAAAAACAAAAACTCAAAATGTTAATTCGTTTATTTTAGCTTGCTAAATTATGGAATAATAAAGAAAAGTGCAAATCAAAAGCAAGAGCTTGCAAAGTAAATTGAACATATCCCGAATTATTATCTTCGGATGCTATTTCCATCTAACTAAATTCATAAGACATTAATGTACTGCATTTTAAGTTTTCAAAAAAATCAATCTTCCTGCACCCTCTTTTCCTAGAGGGATTTTAGGGGCTTAAGCTTCTACAAGGGTCAAGCCTTTTGCTTTTACTTTTAAAAAAGTCTCAAAATGCGGGATAATTTTTCGCGTATAAAAGTTTTCAATATATTTGTACTATGGATTTAACCCGCATTCGAGACTTTTTATTTAAGGCGGAAGAAGACCGAAGTTATCGAATGGTTAATGAAGCGTTAAACGGTGCAACCCTCACGCAAGTAACTAAAAATGAAAAATTGAAGTCGTGAAGCGCAAAGCCAAGATACAAAATCTTTAAATTATAATTCACTAAAATTCAAAAATATACAAGGAACAAACAGATGAAAGAAATTATTTTAGAGGTAAAAGATTTTTTAAAAAAAGACTTCAATGTATATTCTTACTCCTACACCATTATATTTCTGACACTTGCCATAATATTTAATTACCAATATAATTTTGAGGATGATTATGTAAACAAATTATACGGCAAACCGATAAGTTTTTTAAGCTATTTCTTATATTATCTTGCCCCTTATTTATTAATTCTTATCCCCGTACTTTATATAAAAAAAAAGCAGTATTTGCTAAAGCAATCTGAGCTTTGGGTAAAAACATTTATTTTTTTCGGCATATTCGGTGTTATGGTTGCTTTCTCGAAATTCGATTATTTTGTAGATTTCTCAAAATTGAACTATGACGAATATCTGTATGTGCACAGCCTTGCATTTAACTTAAAACGGTTTATCCCATTTGTGATTATTTTTTATGCCGTAAAAAAATATTATGACAAAGATTTAAACCACTTATACGGTATTCGCTATAAAGGAATGAGCTATCGTCCGTTTTTTTTGATGCTGCTGTTAATGCTTCCGCTCATTGCCCTGGCATCTTTTCAGCAAGATTTTCAACAAACCTATCCGCAATACAAATATTATAATTTCAAGGATGTTTTTGGTTTAAGCCCGATTCAAGCGGAGGGTATTTTTGAACTTGCCTACGGTTTGGATTTTGTCAGTACGGAACTTATGTACAGAGGTGCCTTAATTGTCGGTATGGCTCGTCTTTTAGGCAAAGAAGCCGTATTGCCCATGGCTGGAGCCTATGTCATTTTGCACTTCGGGAAACCGGCGGGCGAAGCAATCAGCTCTTTTTTCGGCGGAATGATTTTAGGAATTCATGCCTTGGCAAAAAAGAATATATTCGGCGGTATAATTATCCATGTAGGAATTGCCTATATGATGGAAATTGCCGCCATACTGCAACATTTTTACGGTCAATAACAATGAAACATTAAAATTATGAGAATTGATATTATCACGGTTTTACCCGAATTATTAGACAGTCCGCTTAATCATTCGATTATACAAAGAGCAAAAAACAAAGGGCTGGCTGAAATATACGTCCATAACCTCCGCGATTTTTGCGAAGACAAACATCGGCGCGTGGATGATTATTCCTTTGGCGGAGATGCCGGAATGGTCATTAAAATAAAACCCGTAGATAAAGCAATCAGCTTTCTGAAATCTCAAAGAGATTACGACGAAGTGATATACACATCGCCCGACGGAGCACCCTATGTTCAGCAAACTGCAAATATGCTGTCATGCAAAAAAAATCTTATTATTCTTTGCGGACATTATAAAGGAATTGACCAAAGAATAAGGGACAATTACATTAGCAAAGAAATATCTATCGGCGATTATGTGCTTACGGGCGGAGAGTTAGCCGCCGCAATAATTACCGACAGCATTGTTCGTCTTCTTCCCGGAGTTTTGTCTGACGAAACTTCCGCCCTATCCGATTCCTTTCAGGACAATTTGCTGGCACCGCCGGTTTATACCCGCCCCTCGGAATATAAAGGAATGAAAGTGCCGGATGTTTTATTATCGGGAAATTTTAAAGAAATTGAAGCATGGAAGATGCAACAATCTATGCAACGCACGCAAGAACTACGCCCGGATTTATATAAAAAATTATTCGAAAAGGAATAGGCTCGCAATTTAACCCGCATTTTGAGACTTTTGGAAAAGTAAAGCCAAAAATAGCTAACTTTATACTTATAGAAGATGCAAAAGTTGGAAGACCGAAGTTGGAAGTT
>PDWJ01002910.1_pt1 | contig 28234 bp, 24 predicted proteins | sample 1430881 | NCBI WGS metagenome assembly PDWJ01 (sample SAMN01162460, study PRJNA174530) | Oral metagenome, whole genome shotgun sequencing project. | biome: Marine environment; feature: Marine mammal; material: Swab sample of the gingival sulcus; isolation source: swab sample of gingival sulcus...
CCAAAGACATAGCCGAAATGATTTACCATAAGAAAAAATTAAAGTTCTCAGAAGAACTTGACAGTAAATTAATCAAAGAAGCCATAGATGAAAACATATATAAAACATATGAAAACGACTAATATTCTTATTGTCCTACTATTAATAAGCAACCATTTTTTCGCGCAAGAACGTATAAAGGTAGATGGGGTTGTCGCCGTAGTGGGTAAACATATTGTATTGCAATCTGATATTGACAAGTACAAATTTGAATTGGAACAATCCGGTGAAAAAATTGAAAATTCAGACTGTAAGGTTTTAGAGCGTATCATGCAACAAAAACTCTTAGCCCATCATGCAGAGGTCGATAGTATTATTGTTACAGAAGCCGAAGTAACGGGAACTGTCAGCAGAAAAATAGACTATTTCAAACAACAATTGGGAGGCGAAGAGCAAATGCTTGCTTTTTATGGCTTTTCAAATATTGACGACCTCACAGAAGAGTTGATTCGCATAGAAAAAGAACAGAGTATGATTACTCAAATGCAACAAAGAATAACTGCCAATGTTACTGTAACTCCGGATGAGGTTCGTAATTATTATAAAAGCTTGGAAGAGAGTTCCAGTTTGCCGGAATTCCCCACAGAAGTAAAAATGGCTCAAATTGTTCTCAAAATAGAACCTTCTGAGGAAGAAGTAGAACGTATCATCAGTGAATTAAAAGTTCTCAAAAAAGAGATTCAAGAAGGTGCTAATATGAAAATGAAAGCCTTGATTAACTCTGATGATCCCGCAGTAGCTCAAAATGGCGGTTTATATACGGTAACCCGCGAAAGCCAATTTATTAAAGAGTTTAAAGATGCCGCATTTTCATTGGATGAGGGTCAAGTATCAGAGCCTTTTAAATCCATGTTTGGTTATCATATTGTCAAAGTAGAAAAGGTCAAAGGGAAGGAACTGGATGTACGTCATATACTGATACGTCCTAAAGTCACGGAAATTGAAAAGTTGAAAGTCAAAGTAAAATTAGACAGTATCAAAAATGAAATCAATACCGGTAAGCTGACTTTTGAAGAAGCTGTTGTTAAGTTTTCTGAAGATCCAGACACTAACAAAAACAATGGTTTGATTACCAACCCCTACACACAAGAGAGTAATTTTGTACTGAGTAGTGAAGAGTTTATGCAACTGTTTCCCGATTTACACGGCAAAGTATTTAACCTCAATCAGGGAGAAATGACTGATGTATTCTATGATGAGGATCGCGAAGGTACAATGATGTATAAATTGATTTTACTCAAAGAAAAAAACGAAGGACATCAAGCTGATTTTTCCAAAGATTATGTCAAAATACAGAATTTTGCCTTGATGAAAAAGAAAAACGAAGTTTTAGACGATTGGATTGATGAAAAGGTTGTGGACACCTATATCAAAATCGATGATGTATATAAGAATTGTGATTTTGAAATTAATTATCTAAAAGAATAAATATGTCTGATGTTATCCAAGCTGAAAAACTGGTAGAAAAATACCATCAATTAAAACAAGAGATTGCCAAGGTAATCGTAGGTCAGGATGAAGCAGTAGACCATGTGTTATTATCTGTCTTTGTAGGGGGACATTCTTTATTGATAGGCGTTCCCGGACTGGCCAAAACGCTATTGGTTTCAACTGTTGCTCAAACCTTAGGCTTGGATTTTAAACGTATTCAATTTACACCCGACCTGATGCCATCAGACATTCTTGGTAGTGAAATATTGGATGAAAACCGGAACTTTCAATTTATCAAAGGTCCTGTTTTTGCCAATGTCATTCTTGCTGATGAGATTAACAGGACACCCCCAAAAACCCAGTCTGCATTACTGGAAGCTATGCAGGAAAAATCTGTGACCATAGCCGGTGTAGAACATAAACTGGCTCAACCGTTTTTTGTTCTTGCTACCCAAAACCCCATAGAACAAGAAGGTACTTATCCACTACCGGAAGCCCAACTGGATCGGTTTTTATTCTCAATCAATCTGGATTATCCGGCATTTGAAGAGGAAATGCTTATTGTCAAATCCACAACCGGTGATACCAACGCCAAAATCAGTCCCAAGTTTACAGCAGAAGAAATCATCGATTTCCAACATCTGGTAAGAAGAATACCGGTGGCAGACAATGTGATAGAATATGCCGTATCTTTGGCATCAAAAACACGACCAGATGGAGACATGGCACCACAAATCGTAAAAGATTATATCGCATGGGGTGCCGGTCCCAGAGCATCACAAAACTTAATTTTAGCTGCCAAAGCACACGCCGTAATAAAGGGCAAATTATCGCCTGATAAAGAGGATGTACAAGCTGTTGCTCATGCCATCCTCAGACACCGTATCGTCCGTAATTACAAAGCCGAAGCTGAAAGAATTTCAGACAAAGCCATCATTGATGCCTTGTTATAAACAACAGACATTAATTTATACGTTACGTAGTCGATTCCTGTAGGCTCTCAAGCCTAATACTATTACCAATAGCACAATCAACACTATCAAACCGGGTTCACTCATTCTACGGGTATCTTCATCAAGGTCTAATGATTTATGACCTGATAAGACTTGTGCTTGCTTCTTTTTCAATACCGCTTTTTGCGCATCGTTTTCAACCACCAAATATGATGTGACCGGAGTCATAATCTGAGACATAAAACTGTATTTTACCAACGTCAACCATTCTTTATCTGAGGTTTCCGGATGTAATACTTGCGACATCCATTGGCCTTGCATAGCCAAAGCAGACAGCCAATGTTTTGCTTTTATCTCTGATTCCGGAACGTCAACATGGCTCTTTTTCAAAATGATACTTGGCCGGTCATCATCGGGTAAATAAACTACCGAATTATCTTGTAGCTGGTATGCCAGCACTGTTTTACAAAATTGACAGTCATGTTGTAATTCCGGTAGTTCTTTAACCGGGTTATGCAGTAAAGAATGCTCCCGTAATGTTCCCTGCTTGTCCAGATTAAAAAACAAGTCACTTTCAGGAAATGCAAATTTAAAATCGGCAAAATCCTTGTCTAATACTGCATTCCGGATACTATCTGTGACAACTACCGGGACAGGATAAGTATCGGATTGGTTTTGGTAAGCTTCAAACAACACCGTTCTCAAAGCTCTATCCAGATAAAAACCGCCTTCAAAGGTTTGATTTTTATAGTCTGATGTCCAGTTGTCATCAAGAGGAAAAGTCCTGACATAAGTATTGACATAACTGACTTTTGCGTTTTCTGCAAGGGATTTGTTAGAGGCCAGCATCTGCTCTATTCTATCGGTAAAATCTTTGATATTAGCGTTTTGGTCTTTAGAAACATCAACCAGGAAATGAAAATAAGGTTTCCTTTTGACTGACTTTAGTTCCCGTTTTTGTTGGGCTGAAACATACACGACATTGTCTGTTTCCATGTTTTCATAAACGGTTTCTTCCCGGTTGCCCAATGCAACAATATGATCATCAATCTTAAGCGTTACAGGCTCTTTGTGTAAAAACTCTATACCTGTTTTTCTCACTTCATCTTTAGCAAAAGGAAACACTCTGAATGCCACTGTATTGCCGGTGGTATAATACAGAATACCGGGATCTTTGTTTTCATTTCTAATTTGCGAGAAGACCCACATAGCCGATTTTTTTTCTGCCAGAATACCCGGTTCTTTTTTATCACCAACATACAGATAATAATCACTAATCCAACATCCTTCAGGCAGTTCTATACGCGTCGCATATTCAGCAAACCAGGCACTTCCACTGTTATTGGTGATTTCCAGATCTACCCGGCTCTTCCATGCCTTTTGCGTGTTGTCGTAAGTGCTAGTAGTGGCAATATCACTGATTTCAACATCCTTATTCCGGATGTTTTCAGATGAGAAATTTATAGGATCCTTATCAAAAAATATTTGTTCAATGGTATTGATTTTAGTCTCAGACAACGTAAGGTTGTCCATGACTAACCAATTGAAATAGGATGACAGATAAGGCATGCCATGACCGAACATACCATCATTCATACCCCTGCGGTCTTTATGATTTTTGATGATAGTCAAAGTTTTTCGAAGAGATTTTTTATCCAGCTCATAGGACTTTGAATAATCCGGGCTGTACACATAAGACAATGTTTCATGTAAAACGCTTTTGTCTTGAAGATAAGTTACTGTGATACTTGCAGGAATAAGCAAAAAACCCAAAACAGAAACGCCAACCAAAAGTTGTTTTGAAAACATTGTTTTCAGGTAAGAAAAATCTTTTGAAAGTTCGTTAACATGAACAACGAAAAGCACCAAAGGTGTAAGCATTAAAAATCCTGTACCAAAGACTGTAACTACAATAATGGACAGAGGTAAAAAAGGTAAAAACACTAAAAAGAAATAGAGTGTATAAGCCAGTGTTACACTACGCGCAATCCATAAAAACAGCCGGTAAAACTTATTTTCTAAATTAGGTAAACAAATGAAGATACCGTTAGCTACCGCTAAAATATAAAACCAAGCATTATTAAAATCTCCAAAAATCCCCGGTTTATTTTGTTGAAAATCGTTAAATAAAAGTCCGTTATTCACCAGTAACCCCAACAGTGGCAATACTATAGCTATGGGAATTTTCCATGCCAATTGATACTTCTGCCAGGTCTCTGATGTATGCGACACCAGTATAAACACTCCCCTGATCAGGAAAAAAAGAAAGAGCAAAACAGCTACAATCATGAGGATTAGAAAAGCATGTTCACTCAATCGTATATCAAACTTTTGCCATAAGGGCAAAATAATCTGCGCAAACAAATAAGCTACTACAGGTATCCCTATGGCTATCAAGAAATTTACCCATGCCTTATACGTTTTGTCTGCCGAAGTCACCTGCACCACTATAACGAACAACGCATACGCAAGAGTAGGCATTAGAAATGTACCGACGTATAAAAAAATATTACCTGAAACCATCCATCGAGGAATAGAGAATGGAATAATTTTATCCAAATGATAGCCGTAGAGGTATATGAAAGGGATATAACATAGTAGCGCTAAAATAGCATACCAAACAGAAACATTTTTATTTTTAAAGATCAAATAAACCGAATAGACAAAATTCAACAAACCCAAAATACCCAACGCAAACCCAAAAATTGTCCAAAGCCGGATATTATTCTCATCCAACAAGGTTTTAATAATATTGAATTGACCGAAAAAAAGGACAAACAGTACAACTATTGGTAGCGTATTGATGATCAAAAGCCATCTTGGATTAAGTAAATTTCGCATGGTATCGTTTATGGATTAATAATTTTTCAATGAGTACGTAAGCCAAAACCAGGAATGTAAGGTTTGTGATGATTCCAATGGTTTCGTGTATCAAATGTTGATGGTTCGGAAAAGCAGTATCGGTAAAAGTCTGCACAACGATTGAGGCAAAAATCCGCGATGTGTTGACAAAAATGGTCAACAGGTAAGCGACGGCTAATGCAACCGGCATGGCGAGGATTTTGCTTAAAGTCTTATCAGAATGCTTTACTATCACATAAGTAAAGAGCAGGAAACCTAAAACCCAAAAGTTGAAACCCGAACAAGATTTATCAATAATGATATGAAGTTGTTCGTGATAATAACCGGTATCTGACGTATAAACGGCGGACGAACCGGTCAACAGCCCTACGAGATGATTCGTTGGTTTAAGAAGGAAATTGATATCAGAAAGATCGGCTTGGGTAAAAGCAAACTTGAGTAAGATAAAAAGTCCTGCGGCTGTCAAATAATATGGAATATCTTTGTTTGTTTGCATGGTCATTTTTTAAACCCGAGGTCTTAACCCAAAGGCGTTTATTTAAACACCTTCTATTCCTGCTGATTGTGATTTGTAAAGTTATAAAACCACTTTAAAACTTTAAAGTGAAGCTGTTTTTTTGATAAAACTTTATGATTTTGACCGCGTTGCTTTTGAAACAAGCTTTTGCTAAATCGCTTAACTCACTGGCTGCCAAAACCTCAACAAATCAAAAGATTCTTTTGTGTAAAAACCACGAAAGGAGAGGTCTTGGTAATTTAAAATTATCACTGGTTCGTAAGATTATTAACGCCCTAAAATAAGTATCTTTACATCTTTAAATTGAATAGATGAAACGTATTGTATTACTTTTAGGTTTATTGATGTCTAGTACATTGTATAGTCAAAATTACGTAACATATGAATGGTTGTGTAAAGATGGCGTAGAACGTCCTTATATCGTCTATCAACCGCAGTCTGTTGATACCGGTATTGAAAAACCGTTATTGGTTTATTTGCACGGGGCGATATCTTCGTCGCTCAAAGAATCACCAATAGATTATATGAAAAAATCAAAAATGATAGCGTTAGCCGATACGTACGGCTGTTATCTGATGTTTTGTTACGGTCAAAAAGATGCTTCGTGGTTTGATAGTGTAGGAATCGATATGATCTTGCAGGAAATAGAACAAGCCCAACACAACTTTAAGATCAATAACAATAAAATATTTTTAAGCGGCTTTTCAGACGGTGGTTCCGGAGTTCAATATATTGCCATGAATTACCCTGAAAGTTTTGCAGGTTTTATTGCGATGAACGGGAGTACAAATGTAGCCGGAAAATTAGGGGAAAATGGTTTGTTTCCTGCAAACATGAATCACAAACCTATGCTCGTTTTTAACACCCAAAAAGATGTGTTGTATCCGGTCACTCAAATGAAATTTACCGTAGATTATTTGAAAAAATACAATGCGAATATTCATTTTTATACGCCTTTGGCCAATCACGAAATGAGTTATTTACAAACTGATGCCAAAACCACTATTGGCAGTTTTATCAAAGAAAATATCCGGAAACCTTTGGATTCCATTTCTTTTGAAGTGAATTACAATGCCGTGAACAATAGTCTGGCCTGGCTCAATAATGTGCTTGTCGATACACTTTTGGACAGTAAAAAATGGCATCAACCCTACGACCTTAAAGTATTTAATGACAAAGCAAAATTTGGTATGAAGTACGATTATTCATACCAGGGAAAAGGCTTAAAAGTCAAAGGTTTTAAAAGCTCCAAAGGTGAAAATAAAAAATCTACTGCTGAAAACATAGGCGTTAAGGTTGGCGACATTGTGCTTTCTATGGGTGGAGAAGCAGTGGAATCGCCCTATACTCCCTTTTATTATATGGCGGGTAAAAAAGCAGGAGATTCTACAAATCTGACGGTACAGAGAAATGATGAGACATTGGAATTAAAAGGGGTTTTCAATAAAGGTTATTACTATAGTGTTTTTAAAAACACTAAACCTTCCGGAAAAATAAAAGCTCAAATACGTAAGTACACCTTAGTGGTCAATACTTCACGAATTAAATCTTTTGCCATAGACTACACGAAGATTCCGAAAAGAATAAAAAAAATCATCATCAATGGCACTACTCAAAAAGTGACAAGAAAAGCGAAAATAGTAACTTATACTGTTAAAGACTTTGGGTAACTTTTGTGTTATATATTCACATACAGAGACCTTGAATGTCAGTACATCATTCCTTTTTATTGCTAACATTCAAGTAATCAACACGTATTACGGGTTTAACACTTTGGCACAGTCTTTGGATTTTAACAAATATTAACAATAACGAGCTGAATCATGAAAAAAATTTACCTTTTACTCTTTGTGGTACTTTTAACTTCTTGTAACACGCTGAAACGCGCAGAAAAATCAATGAACAAAGGCAACTATGTGGAAGCATTTGATTTATTATTAGAAAAATATCAACATGGGGTTTCTGAAAAGAAACACAAAAAGTTATTGCCTACGTTTAGGGCTGCGTATATAAAAATGGTTGATTCAGAAAAAGCTAAAATCAAACGTTACCGCCTTGAAAATAATCCGGCTTTTTATGGTGATATCTATGAAACGCTTGTCGCATTGGATTACAGACAAGAAGCTCTAAAAGCTTTGCTACCGCTCAAATATAAAGGACGTACAGTAGAATTTCCTATCTCAGATTACAGCGCTGACATTGTCTCTGCCAAATCTGACTATGTAGATTACCTCTACGAACACAGTAAAAAACTATTGGCAGGAGATGATAAACCCCATATTCGCGAGGCATATCAGGAACTGGAAACAATCAGTCAATTAAAACCGGGTTATGCAGATGTAGAAGAATTGATGGATGATGCTCACTACAGAGGTATTGATTTTGTATTGATAGATATAGACAATAGAAGTAATCAAATCATTCCTGAACGTTTAGAACGTGATTTGACCAGAATGAACACCTATGAATTGGATGATTTTTGGACTCAGTTTCATACGCAAGAACAAGATCAGGTATCCTATGACTACTTGATAAAATTGGACTTTGAGCAAATTATCGTAAGTCCGGAACGCATCAATACTGTCATTCATAGTTTTGAAAAACAAGTCGTTGACGGATGGGAATACCTGTATCAGAACGGGAACCAGGTAGTGGATAGCTTAGGAAACCCTATCAAAGTCGATAAATATATAACGGTTCATTCTGAAGTCGAAGAAACTTTTCAGGAAAAAGACGCCATGATCGATGGTATGATCGAATTAATCTATCTGCCCACAAACGAAAGAGTCGATTACGAAAAACTCAATAGTGAATTTGCTTTTAGAAACCATTTTATCATTGTAGAAGGTGATGAAAGAGCTTTGGATGAAGAATTCAGAGCCATCATGCCCAACAGTTTTATGCCATTCCCACCCGATGAACAAATGGTGTATGATTGTGGAGAAGATATTAAAAAACAATTAAAGACTTTACTTAGAAGAAGATTTTAGTTTCTAAGTGTTTGAAATAGAAATTTAACAGTCAAAAATAAGCCCGAGGGATAATGTTATCACACATCTTTTGGGCTTTTTTATTGTTTTTCTCTGTTATTCAATTCAGCTTTAACTGTCTTAATAGTCGTCAATTGTAAAAAAAGAATGGCGCCACAAGCAATCGCTACCACCAACAAAGCAATGAATACAGCTTTATTTTCTTTCATTACAAGACCGTAAATTGAAAGTACAAATAATAAAGTAATAGAAAGAATAAGGGCTGCACTGATTCCTTTCAATATTTTTAATTGCGATTCCAATTCTTTTTTACTTCTGTTTTTAAGATCAAAATTTTTCATGTCTGTTCTGTTTATAATTTGTCGCCAACAAGATAAACCTGTTAACTGATTTTGGTGGATATCATCTTACGAATGTCAGGTTAAATATTAACATCAGGAAAGCCTCGTTAATTAAAACATTAATCTCTCGTAATAGTGGTTCAAAAACTCGTAAGTATTTATTTTTCTGCAAAAACTAATACTAAGCCTAATAGTGTCAGTACACTTATTTTACACCATTTGGTAATAGTCCAAAACTTAGGGTTGTTTACAAATTTAGTCAACTTACCGGATAAAACAGCAATCATGCTAAAAATTAACACTGCTTGCAGCATAAAAATCAGTCCTAGAATAATCATCTGAAGTCTTACATTATAACCGTCCGGGCTTATAAACTCCGGAAAAAAAGCTATAAAAAATAAAGCCACCTTAGGGTTTAACACATTCATCAAAAAGCCTTTTTTGATCAGGGACGACCTGCTAGCCTTGTGAGGATTAACGTTTGTTTCTAAATCTATAACAGGTCTCTTTTCTTTAAAAGCCATAAAGGCTAAATAGAACAAATATATTGCCCCCAGATATTTAATGGCTGTAAAAGCCAACTCAGATTTTTGAATAATAATTGACAATCCCGTTGCCACAGCCATGGTATGTACAAGTACCCCCAAAGATAAACCTATGGATATCCCAATACCATTGTTGCGTCCTTTTGTTATGCTCTCTGTCAGTACAAACAGATTGTCAGGACCCGGCATCAATGATAATACGACTGATGCGCCTATAAACGATAATATTAAATCTATTGACATTTTATAATCTTATGTTTTAACCCTGATATATTTAAACTTATTGACTGTTCATCCCTTAAAAATAAACCTGAATGAATTCAGCACTGACTATACGCCATAGTATGGCAACAACCTATAGCCTCCCATATGTTTTCTACAGATTACTTTTTTATAATTCTAAATACTGCTGTTCTGTTTTTTTCACTAAACACTTTTAAAACATATACTCCACTAGTTAATTCTGAAATATCAATTCTATTAAGATGCTTCCCTTCAATAATCCTAATTTGTTTGCCTTGTAAATCATAAATGACAACTTTACTGATCACAAAACTACTTTCAGACTCAAGATTAATAATATCGGATGTGGGGTTTGGATAAAGAACTAATTGTGTTTGGAAATCATCATCAGTTACGGAAGAGCTTACATCAATTGTAATTTGAACACATTCTATATTATTGTTTTCGTCACTTTCATCAAGTTCAGAATTGGCATCTGCAACAAATAAAATATAATATGTACCAATAGAAGTATCAGATGGAATAGTCAGTGTCTCATATTCATCATTTGAAAGAACATCACTTCCTAAGTCCGAAACATCATCACCTAAATAAACATCATCATCACTAAAATCACAATCTGTAGAAAGATAATAATTCAAATTAAAACCCGGTAAATCTGCATCTAATTGATTACCAGAATAGTTCATGGTAGCATAAGCGGTTATTACTCCACCAGGATCTACAGTCGTAGGAGAAACGGATACATCTGTTAAATAAATGTCTTCACCCCCACCGGGATCTCCAACATTAACACTTAAACAGTAACTATTATTTTGTGTATCTTGTTCATTGGCGACTGCATCTATATAAACACAATAGTTGTAATCTCCGGGAGCACTGAATACATAATTATCTACATACTCATCACTTTCTTCGTTAGGGTCTAATGATGAATGTGTGTCATCACCAATATAAACATCGTCAATATAATATTCAAGATGTATATCTTCTGCTGCTGCATTTCCAACATTTTTTATGGTTACATATAAATCCACATTTTCTCCAGCTACCGGGTTTGCCGGAACTGTCCATATGTCTTCTATTACCATATCCGGATAACTTGAAACATCTGTTTCTGTAGTAAAGGAGTTAATACTGGATGTAGCCGTTCCTTGTCCGGGTACATATACCCGAACAACCCAATAATACTTTGTATTGGGCTGCGCTCCAGACCAACTATAGGAACTGGTTGAACCTGTAGTAGTGTCAAGTACCGGATTTGGAAACATCGGATCAGGATAAGCGTCAGGATCAAAACCATCAGGAGATGTGGCAACACAAATCCTATAGTTTTCAGCACCAGAGATACTGGACCAATCAAAATCTACCGGAATAGGAACGTCAGATGAATCGTTTGTTGGAGAATACAGAGTGGGAGCCTCAGGCGGGTTGTTACTATTGGTCATATCGGTATAGTATTGTGGGTTATACCCATCATCTGTCAATTCAGATATAGTATACGACCATTCAAAAACCTTCCATAGCCCATTTCCGCCCACATTTCCTACACCTGAGCCAGCTTCAATAACTGTAATCGTCCCGTTATTGTTTATTTGTGTAACTAACCTTGTGTGAGAGCCCGGTTTATTAACAAAGTCTCCAACACGCAAGTCGTTGTAACTATTATGATGACCAAACTGACTATAAGTATTTAATGCTGAAGTACTATAATGTGTTGATATGCCATAACTACGTGTAACTAATCCTGAACAATCCATACCTACTGAACATTCCGGTTCTGCGCCAAACCCTACATAAGTATTATCATCTCCTGCTGATTTACCTTGTAATAAATAATTATCAAACTCAGATAGTGTAGAATTACCTCCCCAACAATAAGGTAGAGATGTATGGCTACCTACATCTACCCAATAAGGAGTGTTAACAGTTTTCCCGCCACAAGATATGTTGTTCCAAATATTACTGGAATCAGCATACCAAGTGTGATTTAAATATGAATTAGCATTTGAAACTACCTGTGTATCTGTTATTTGGGCAATACTTGTTTTTATTGTAAAAATCAGACAAAATAAAATGTATAAATGCCTCATAATTCAGTGGATTTTATTCTTAAACTTTTGTGAGAAACATTTGCAGAAAACAACATATTATTATGAATTTTTATATCATTTTTAATATAAGAGAAGTTTCTGGAAGGTAATTTCAGGATTGTTTTATTAAAATTATCAATGCTTGATTTCAACTCTCTTTTGACAAACAGTTTTTGATTCTTTTCTTCAATAACATCAATAATCACATAATAGTTACTCATAGTCTCTCCAAAAAACGTTATAGAACCAATGTTATAAGGATAAATAATTTTCTTGTTTATTTTGGAATTATTCGGTTTTGATTTTATTTCAAATGAATGAGGTGATGATTTCTGAATCCATACTTCTTGCTTGTTATTAACCAATAATGATGCTGATTTTTGAAGACTGTTATTTACGTATCTGTATGAAGAACCATCAGACATTAAAATGGTAAAATAGTTTTCAAAAAACAATAATTTATCAAAAGTCATTATATTTTTAATATCATGATTCAATTCGTGAATAATTCTTTTATTCTTAATAACAATGATTTTTTTGAGACAAAGCAAAAAGATATTTTCATTGTCACATAACACATCAAGAGGTATGTCTGAAAGTTCAACCTCTGTAATTGAAGAGTTCTTTACAAATTTTAATGTGTTTTTTTCACTACTAATTGCAATTAATAATTCTTCTGTATTTGGATTATAATCAAAAGCAGTAAATACATAATTACTGCCTTCAAAACTTTTAACAGGCTTAATGCCTAATTCATGCCAAGAATAATTATTATCCAATATAGTTTTGCCACCTTTTGTCTCTACGAGATGTTCATCAGCTTTTTCATAAAAGTTTGAAACAGACACTTGATTTGATCTAAAATAAGCTAAAGAAATAAAGAAAAGAACCAATAAAATTAATAATACAATTTTATTTTTCATTTTAATAGGCTTGTAAAATTATTGTAAAATTTCCCCATCAACAAAAAAGAATCTTTGTCTGTCAACAGCTATTATGCTAAACATTTTGCGTCATAATTAATAAACGCATAAATATACATATATTGTTTATTTAACAAAAACAATACAAACACTTTAAAATTTCACAAATTAAATCTTAAAATCTACAAACCAAATAAAAAAACTTGTTTTACAGCTCCACAATCCTAATAACGGGTTTTACTATCATGTAGTATATCAATAAAGCATATCCCTAACGCCCAAAAACTTCGTCAGCGACCCGTTTGATGGTTCTGCCTTTACCCATAGAGTAATAATGCAGAATAGGTACGCCGTGAGTCATCAATTCCTGAGATTGTTCTATACACCATTGTACTCCGACATCTTCCACTTCTTTTTTGGTTTTAGCGGCTTGTAAGCGTTCCACTAATAACTCGGGAAGATCCAGATGGAAACGCTGTGGAATAACTGTCATTTGACGGGTCGTAACTATGGGTTTTAAACCCGGAATAATCGGGACATCAATACCAATCTCCCGGCATTTACGCTCAAACTCAAAAAACTTTTGGTTATCAAAAAACATCTGGGTAATGATATAATCAGCGCCGTTGTCCACTTTTCTTTTAAGATTTCTTAAATCGGCATCCAAACTGGGGGCTTCCACATGCTTTTCAGGATAACCAGCAACTCCAATACAGAAATTGGTTTTGGCGTGTCCCTCTGTTTCTTCATACAAATATTTACCTTTGTTTAGGTTACTGATTTGCTCGACTAACTCAGAGGCATAGGCGTGTCCTCCTTTTTCAGGTTTAAAATAGACCTCAGAAGCTTTGGCGTCACCACGAAGAGCCATAACATTATCCAATCCCAGAAAATGAATATCAATCAAATGTACTTCGGTTTCTTCTTTGGTAAAGCCACCGGACAAAATATGCGGTACCGCATCCACTTCGTAATGATTGTTTATCGCTGCACAGATACCCACTGTTCCCGGACGATGACTGACCGCTACTTTTTTTAACAAACCACCGGGTTGCTCTATGTATTTGTAATCCTGCCTGTGGTAAGTCACATTGATATACAAAGGGTCAAAGGGCATCAAGGGATCTATACCGTCAAAAACCGATTGTATGGTTTCGCCTTTTTTAGGTGGTAAAATCTCAAATGAAAACCTTGTTTTCCCTTGATTTTGCAGGATATGGTCTGTTATTTTCATTTTGCTTCTGTTAGTTTATTATTAAACTGTTTGTACGTATCCTCTTTGTTTTAACTCAAATTTGGCAATAGCCATTTACGGGCTTCTTCTTCTGAAATCCCTCTGCGTTTGGCGTAAGCCTTTAACTGATCCTCTTTAATCTTACCTACGCCGAAATAACGGGCTTCAGGATGGGCGAAATAATAACCCGACACCGTCGCCGACGGATACATAGCCCGGCTTTCTGTCAACCGAACCCCTATTTTATCTTCAACATTCAGGAGCCTAAAAATAGTATCTTTTTCTAAATGATCCGGACACGCCGGATAACCCGGTGCCGGTCTGATACCTTTGTATTTCTCTGCAATCAAATCTTCATTTTTCAAACGCTCATCACTGCCATAACCCCAGTATTGTGTTCTGATTTGTTCGTGTAAATATTCTGTGGCAGCTTCTGCAATACGGTCACCCAGAGCCTGAACCATGATGGCATTGTAATCATCATCCTGATCTTTGTAAGCATTAGCCAAAACTTCTACCCCCTTGCCGGCTGTCACGCAAAAACAACCGATATAATCCGGAACATTGACCGCTGTGGGCGCAATAAAATCTGACAACGATCTGTTAGGTCTGCCATTGATTTTCTGACTTTGTTGACGAAGGGTTTCAAACACAGCAATAGTTTTTTGACGGTCTTCATTGGCATATACCAATATTTGATCATCTTCATTGGTATTAGCGGGAAACAAACCAAATACGCCTTGTGGCTTAAATTTTTGTTGCCTGATGATGTCATCCAACATATCCTGAGCTTCGTTATAGAGTTTTTGAGCTTCTTCGCCTACGGTCTTATTCTTTAATATTTTAGGAAACCTTCCGTGCAATTGCCAACTTCTAAAAAATGGCGTCCAATCTATGTAATCTCTCAGAATGTTTAAATCAAATTCCAACGTTTTAAGGCCTAAAAAATGGGGTTTTACAGGCTGTTCTACAGACCAATCAATGGCTGTTTTATTGGCTTTGGCCTCTGTATAAGACAGGTATTTACGCTTGTTTTTAATACCGAGAAACTGCTCTCTTATACGTTTATATTCATCCCTCAAATGTGCTTTAAAAGCTTTGTTATCCTTTTTGTCCAATACGCTACGTAATACACCAACGACACGCGAGGCATCCTGTACATGAACTACAGTGTTGTTGTATTCAGGGTCTATTTTGACCGCTGTATGTGATTTACTGGTCGTAGCTCCACCGATGAGCAAAGGCACTTCAAATTTTTCTGCTTGCATCTCCTTGGCAAGATGTACCATTTCGTCCAATGAAGGGGTAATCAAACCACTCAAACCGATAGCATCGACTTTTTCAGCTTTGGCTGTAGCAATAATTTTTTCCGGTGGTACCATGATACCCAGATCAATCACCTCATAATTATTACTGGATAATACCACACTTACGATGTTTTTCCCTATATCATGCACATCGCCTTTGACTGTTGCCAACAGAATTTTACCGGAACTGTTAGTACCGGATTGCGAATACTCAATATGCGGCAAAACATAAGACACGGCTTTTTTCATCACCCTTGCCGATTTAACCACTTGCGGTAAAAACATCTTACCACTACCAAATAAATCGCCTACCACGTTCATCCCATTCATGAGAAAAATTTCAATGACACCTATGGGTTTTTCAGAAACTTCAATGGCTTCGGTAATATCTTCTTCTATATACGTGTCAATCCCTTTGACCAGCGCATGTGTTATTCTGTTTTGCAAAGGTTCGTGCCTCCAGGCTATTTCTTCTACGGTCGTGGTTTTGGTCTTCTTGACATTTTCGGCAAAAGTCAACAGACGTTCTGTAGCATCCTCACGCCTGTCCAGAATAACATCTTCAACTTTTTCCAGCAACTCCGGTTCTATATCATCATAAACCTCCAGCATACCGGGGTTGACAATCCCCATATTCATACCGGCTTTGATGGCATGATATAAGAATACAGAGTGCATCGCTGAACGTACAGTTTCATTCCCCCTGAATGAAAATGATACATTACTCAAACCACCACTTACACTACAACATGGAAAGTTTTCTTTCACCCAAGCCGTAGCTTCAATAAAATCAAGGGCATTGCGTCTGTGCTCCGGCATACCGGTCGCCACAGGAAAGATATTCAAATCAAAGATAATGTCTTGTGGTGGAAACTGAACTTGTTCTGTTAATATCTTATAGGAACGGGCTACTATTTCCAATCTTCGTTCATAGTTATCAGCTTGTCCTTGCTCATCAAATGCCATGACAATGACAGCCGCACCGTAATACTTGATCAGGGTTGCATGATTGATAAACGCTTCTTCACCTTCCTTTAAACTGATGGAATTCACCACACCCTTTCCCTGAATAACCTGTAAAGCAGCTTCTATAATCTCCCATTTTGAACTGTCCACCATAATCGGTACACGGGCGATATCGGGTTCTGAAGCTATCAGATTAAGGAATGTCACCATAGACTGTTTGCCATCAATCATCCCATCATCCATGTTGATGTCTATGATTTGGGCACCATTTTCCACCTGATGTCTTGCCACTGATAAGGCTTCCTCAAATTTCTCTTCTTTGATCAGACGCAGAAACTTTCGTGAGCCGGCTACATTGGTACGTTCACCTACATTGATGAAATTACTTTCGGGCGTAATGATCAAGGGTTCTAAACCCGATAACATCAGTGGTGGACATTGTGTATGTTGAGTATTCTTCATTTCTATAATAATCAGCCTGTTGACAGAGTGTTTACGGCATGTATTAATCGTTCAAATGACACAGGCTATTCGTTATTGGTCATAAAACCACAGTTTATACAACGGCTATATTACACAGTATATTCTGTGGTAAAAATCTGTGGTTACACCCATTAGTTTGATAGTTTTCTCGGTTGATAATTCTTTGCCATGTCTGCCATGACTTTAATATGTTCATTAGTCGTGCCACAATTAGGTAAACCTGCATTGGGATATGCCGAGACATAACATGGGGCTTTTTGTGCCAGTATTTCTACATATGGCATCAATTGGGTGGCTCCCAAGGCACAATTAAAACCAATAGACAGCAAATCCACATGTGATAAAGATACTAAAAAAGCTTCCGGTGTTTGTCCTGACAACATACGGCCGGCAGCATCAGTAATCGTACCGCTGACCATCACAGGAATTTTTATGCCTCTTCTATCCTGTAATTCCTGAATACCAAACAGGGCAGCTTTAGCATTGAGCGTGTCAAAAACCGTTTCAATCAATAACACATCTACTCCGCCATCGAGTAAGGCTTCTACTTGCTCCGCGTAAGACTGTTTCAGGTCTTGAAAAGTAACTGCCCTATACGCCGGATTTTCCACATCCGGTGACATACTCGCCATTTTATTGGTCGGTCCCAGAGAACCGGCAACAAACCTTGGTTTATCGGGATTTTTAGCTGTAAATTCATCGGCAGCTTGTCTCGCCAGTACCGCCGACTGATAATTCATTTCGTACACCAAACCCTCCATCTGGTAATCTTCCATAGAAATGGCATTGGCCGAAAAGGTATTAGTCTCTATGATATCAGCTCCGGCTTCTAAATATTTAGCATGGATGGTTTTAATCGCCTCTGGTTGGGTAAGGGATAAAATATCATTATTACCCTTGATAGGACTCTCCCAACTCTTAAACAATTCACCCCTGAAGTCCTCTTCCGTAAAACGATACTGTTGCAACATGGTTCCCGTAGCTCCATCCAAGATCAATATCCGTTGTTCTAAAGCTTGTCTAATGTCTTTTTGCATGTTTCTATTCTAATATTTGCCCTGATATTTTCAATGAATCAACCTAAAACGGCTTATCAACTCAAAACCGCTTTTAGCAGTACAATTCACGTGGCAAAATTAACAATTTACAGACAACAACATTATCCGTTAACTTTTCTCTTGATAAACCATGATTATTCATGTAATTCTACACCACAACAAGTGATGAGTGAATAGTATTTGTAGTGATAACATAAGACAAACTACAGCACTAAACCACGGAGGATACAAAGACTTTAAATAACTAATGCTCACAAATCTTATATCCAAAACTCAAAGTGTGTGTTGGGTGATTACAGAAAGTACAACGTTTAAAAAATATGATATTTTTTTAAATATACTTCAATAAAAGCAGAAGGTTTATGTTAATAATTTACTATTTTCCTTAACAAGCCCTTGAATTAAGTTTTAACAGTGTTTTTTATTTGAAAAAATTCGTATTTTGGCAAACCAATTTTAATTACACGACAAATGACAGATAAAGCTACCAGATTATTTGATTTTCCATACATTCAATTAGAAAAATACAATCTCGACAAAGCATTAGTTACTAAATATCACGGTGAATGGGTCAGTATAAGCAGCCGTGAATATGTAGATCAAATCAATACTATTTCACGGGCTTTATTACGTCTTGGCGTCAAAAAAAATGATAGAATTGCAATCATTTCCAGTACCAACAGAACCGAATGGAACGTTCTGGATCATGCTGTATTGCAATTGGGTGCTCAGGATGTACCAATTTATCCTACGATAACAGACAGTGAGTACGCCTATATTTTCAACCACTCTGAAGCCACCTATTGTTTTGTATCGGATATTGAAGTCTACAACAAAGCTAAAAAGGCACAGGAAACCTCACCACTCATCAAAGAAATCTATTCATTTGACGAAATTCCGGGATGTAAAAACTGGAAAGAATTGATGGAATTGGGTAAAGATCCATCCAATCAGGATGAGGTAGAACAATCAAAAGCCAGTGTTAAACCGGAAGATTTGGCTACTATTATTTATACATCCGGAACAACCGGTGTACCCAAAGGTGTCATGCTGTCCCACAACAATATTGTATCCAATGTCAACGATTCTATGCCACGATTACCCATTGAACCGGGTAACACTGTTGGTTTCAGTTTTTTACCTGTTTGTCATTCTTTTGAGCGTATGTTGCATTATTTTTATACCGGTGTGGGTGTTACGCTTTACTTTGCTGAATCGATAGATAAAATCTCAGACAATCTCAAAGAAGTCAGACCGCATATTATGACAGCTGTCCCACGTGTATTGGAAAAAGTCTATGACAGCATCATCGATAAAGGGAATAGCCTGAAAGGGATCAAAAAAATGTTGTTTTTCTGGGCTACCGGACTGGGATTAAGATACAAACCCTACGGCGCCAATGGTTGGTGGTATGAAAAAAAGCTGGCCTTAGCCCGTAAACTTATTTTCAGCAAATGGAAAGAGGGGCTTGGTGGAAGATTAGACTATATCGTATCCGGAAGTGCTGCTTTACAAGAACGTATTGCCCGTATATTTACAGCTGCCGGTTTGACCATTATGGAAGGTTACGGCTTGACAGAAACATCACCGGTCATCAGTGTAAATGCTATGAGAGACAATCTGTATAAGTTTGGAACTGTAGGAACTCCAATCAGAAATGTAGAAGTAAAAATTGCAGATGATGGTGAAATTCTCTGCAAAGGTCCTAATGTTATGATGGGTTACTATAAAGACCCTGAACGTACGGCAGATGTTAAGACCGGAGAATGGTTTCACACAGGAGACAAAGGAAATCTGGATAAAGACGGCTTTTTATCAATTACCGGTAGAAAAAAAGAGATTTTCAAAACCTCAGGTGGTAAATATGTCTCTCCTGCCCTTTTAGAAAATGAGTTTAAGAAAAGTCACTTTATTGAGCAAATACTCGTTGTAGGTGAAGGTAAAAAAATGCCCGGAGCTTTTATACAACCGGATTTTAAATTTATCAAAGCCTGGGCTACACGTAAAGGCATCGATCTTCCTGAAAGTAATGAAGATATAGTCAAACACCCCAGAGTTATCAATCGTATTCAAAAAGACATTGACCACTATAACGAAAGATTTTCACAGTGGGAAAAGGTGAAAAAATTTGAATTGATTGCAGAAGAATGGACTATAGAAAACGGGTTACTTACACCTACCCTTAAAACCAAGCGTAATGTCATCATAGAACGTTACCAACACTTATGTGATAAGATTTATAATGAGTAATTCGGGTTTTAAAAACATACATTTCTGTTGTTTTTAAAGTAAATTAGGGTTAATACATAATCTTAATGTGATACTTTTTCCGCGATTCATCCTGTAACTCACCTTCTCTCATCCAGGGGTTTAAAAACTTAAGGTCTTTATAGCTCATATTGTAGCTTTTGGCAAATCCGGCTAAATCTGTAATAGTGGTATCGACTACTATTTCATAATGTGGTGGCATAGTATATAGATCAGCTGGTGAAAAATAAAAACCGTACTTTTGAGGGTTTGTCATGATTTCTTTGACTGCCAGAATACGCGGTACATATCTGGCGGTTTCATTGATCAAAAGAAGATCGTAATAGTTATCTGCCAACTGTTGCTCTAAACGCTTACTAATCCCATTGAGACCGGCATTATAAGAGGCTGCAGCGAGTGTCCATGTACCAAATTTGGCTTTGGCTTCTTTCAGATATTGACAAGCAGCTATCGTTGCTTTTTCCAGATGATAGCGTTCATCTACATTGTCATTGACTTCCAAACCTAACTCCCGTGCTGTACGCGGCATAATCTGCCAGACTCCTTTAGCACCTGCCGGTGAAGTAACATTGATCAATCCGCTTTCTATAACGGCCAGATATTTAAAATCATCGGGAATACCCTCACGAGCCAAAATAGGTTCAATAATAGGAAAGACTTTGTTTGCCCGTTTAAAATACAATAAGGTATTGGATTGCCAGTAGGTGTTGACATGCAATTCACGATCTATACGTTCGCGAATATCCTCATCTTTAATTGGCGCCATTTCTCCGGCAAATTCCAGATGTTCAGGCATCTTAACCGCTCTGATTTCATAATAGGGTGAAATACTTTTGTCCGGTTCCTGACCGGCATCAGAATCTGTTGTTTCAGCGTTGATAAACAACATCATCAGCAATACGGCAACACTCCCTAAACCCAGTATGGGCAAAAATTTTTTCATGTGTTTAGTTTTTATTCTTTTTTAATGGTCACATATAATCTTTGATGTTTAAAATAATCATTACACTGCGTGGTTAATGGTTGTTTTTAACATGTCGGTTACATATTAATAATTTATGTCAAATACTATTTCTTCAATATTTTTATTGGCAAACAGTTTAATCTGAACTGAGTTTGCGTTCCAACCAATCCAACAAATCTTTAAAATTCTGCGGTGCGACACCATGCCCTACGGGATAGGTTTTAAAACTGTGCTTAACCGATAAGGCCTGCAATTTTTGATGTGTTTCCTCAGCTTTAAACAGCGGAATAACACTATCAATCGTACCGTGTGAACAGAACAAATCCAGCTGATCATAAGCATTTTCTTCTGTTTTCAGATCGACTGTATCATCAAGTATATAACCACTCAAGCACAAGGCATTTTTGATTTTATTGGGATAAGTCAATAATAAACTATAGCTTAAAATAGCGCCCTGACTAAAACCCATCAACAGACTTTTGTCCCAATCAAAATGGTATTCACGGTGTAGTTCATCTATAAAATCTACCAAAAGTTCTCTGGCTTCTACAGCTTTTGCCGTGTCTGATATCAGGTTACCTTGTGCATCCTGATTAATGGGATACCATGCATAACCGCCATACATCAACTGAATGGGTGCCTGGGCAGAGATAATCAATAAGTCTTCCGGCAGTTCGCCGGCAAAACCAAATAAATCATCATAATGGCTGCCATAGCCGTGCAACATAAGTAAAAGCACGGGGTTTTCAATTTTGCTTATAGGTTCTCTTACGAGATATTTTAAATTTTTGTTCATTATTTGTCAATCAATATTCTGTTTTATCTCCCATTTGCCCCCAGATTTTAAAGACGGGTATGGCTTCTTCCCTGAGTATTTGTTTAAAAGGAATTTTACGGTTGTCAATCTGCTTATCTATTTCGTCATAGATAAAACTATCGTCAAAACCGGTCGCTGCCGCATCTTCTCTGTCCCCGGCAAAATACACCTGTTTTGGTCTCGCCCAATAAATAGCCCCCAGACACATGGGACAAGGCTCACAAGAAGTATAGAGTACACAGTCGTCCAACTGGAAGGTTCCCAGAGCTTCACACGCCCGTCTGATGGCCAGAACCTCTGCATGTGCCGTAGGATCATTGGTAGAGGTCACTTCATTATGGGCTTCGGCAATGATTTGCCCATTTTTGACGACAACAGCTCCAAATGGTCCTCCGGCAGCATTTTTAATACCTTTTTCAGCCAATGCTATGGCTCGTCGCATGTATTTGTTATGTTGATGAGGCATAATGATGTTATTCTTTAGTGATCAATTGGTTATTATTAAACACACCATAAACTTTTCCTTTGAGTTTTTGACCTACAAATGCGGAATTATCTGATGTTGATAAAATATCATTGGCCCCAAAAGTATATTCACCATTGGGGTTAAAGAACGTCAAATTGGCTTTGGCTCCTTCTTCTATTTTGGGCACCGGAATATTGAAAATAACCCGTGGATTGGTCGTTACACAAGCAATCCAATCGTCCAGATCCATGAGTTTATTGACCGCACCAAAGAAGCTTTCCATACCTATAGTACCGTGCTTGGCATAAGAAAACTCTTTTTTCTTTTGTTCGACATCCAATGGTCTGTGATCACTGGTAATGATAGCAATGGTTCCTTTTTTCACGCCATTGATCAATGCCTTACGGTCTTTTTCTGTACGCAAGGGTGGATTGACTTTAAACCGGGTCTCATAATCTTCCAAAACTTCATCATTTAATGACAAGTGATGAGCCGTTACGCTACAAGACACCCGTTGAGCTTTTTTCTGAGCTTCGGCAATGAGTTTGACCGATTTTTCGGTAGAAATCGTAGGAATATGCAACTTAGCCTCTGCGTAGTTTAATAACAATAAGTCTCTGGACACTTGTAGTTCTTCACTGAGATTAGGACTACCTTCAAAACCTAAACTCAACGTAAAACCGCTTTCATTGGCTCTACCGCCAAAAGCTGTACTGGGTTCTTGTGGAAAACTCATCAATAATCCGTCAAAGGAGCGTAAATACAACATACCCATTTTCAACAGGTTGGGATTTTGTACAGGACGTTTATAATCATAAAAAGCTATGGCTCCATGTTGAGACATATCATAAAGCTCTGCCATGTTCTCTCCTTGAGCTTTCAGCGTGAAACTACCTATGGGATAGACCTCTGTAGGTTGTCCTTGTCCTTTACTTTTTACAAAAGACACAGCACTGGCCTGATCTATGACCGGATCAGTATCAGGATTTAAACCAATAGCCGTAAAACCACTTTGCGCCGCTACTTTAAGCCCATGCTCAAGAGTTTCCCGCTCTTCATAACCGGGTTCACCCAATGATACACTACTGTCCATCCAACCTATGGAAAGATGTAAATTGGGTTGTTCAAAGACTTTGACATTCTTGTCATTATCTATTTTTGTTGCAATTTTTTTTATGACACCCCGCTCTATCAGAATATCTCTTTTTTTACGGTGCAACGGACTTTCCGGAGCAATGATTGTGGCAGATTTTACAAGTAAGTTCATGGTTATATTATGATAAGATTAAATTTATAAATATTTGATGATCAACATTTCAAAAATAAAAAATACAATTGAAAGTATTAAAAACCATTTGAAAAAAGATTGTACAGCTCTGGAATCTTTTAGATCATTTAAGGCTTTTTTTACAGTATTCGCTATAACGACCTGAGGATTGGCTTTTTTTAGTGCTTCTATAGTCCAACGTGTCAGGTTACTTTCTGAGAGTTGTACATTGCACGCCATATAAGCAAGTGTTTGTTCCCCATCCCTGACAGTATAAAATCCCTGTTGTGTAAGACTTTCATCCAAAGTCAGTGTTATTTCTTTTGGTTTAATTATTTGCAAAGGTATAACAGAGAAATCATTTTGTCCCAATGTCAATACTTTTTCTTTACATTTTATAAAATACGGGAACTACCAACGGCGCTTGGGTAAAATTGGAATTTAAATTATTTAAAGCACTGAAGAAAGCATAAAAATGCCCCTGACCATAAGGTTTATCGACTAAAAACACCTGGCCGTTTTGATAACTAAGTACCGGCAATGCACGGCTTGAGGGTATGGATAGATAGGATTTGACCAACGGATATTGAAAATTGTTTACCTGACGTTCAAAAACCCCCCGGAACAATTCGTGTTCATAATGGATTTTGGTCACCAACAGGCTGTCTTTCTCCAGCGCAGTCACCTCTCCTACCTGTAAAGCATTCAACAAAGGGTTGACCTCAGGTGGAGACACACTTGGTGAAGGGATATAAACGACAGAGCCACCCGTTTCCACAAATTTTTTAATAGTTTGAATAAATTCCCGGGACAAACCCTCTATTTCATTGAGTAAAATAATCGTATAATCCTGTAATCTGTCATAAGGGAACATCGCCGGTGTTACCCGGTTATAATCAAAATTTTCATCGGTCAGAATGCGCTGTACAAAGGTGCGGTGAGAAGAAACGTCCAAGACCTTTACCTTTTCTGTTTGACCCAAAGCGATAAAATACTCGTTGTCAAAATGATAATAATCTTCTACGTCTAATTCTAATCTTAACGTTTCGGGTATTTCTGTCAGGTTGAGGTTAAAATTCACCAAAGTATTGTCTGATGAACAATCCGCAAATGTCTTTCCCAGTAAAATATCGCCTTGAAAAGCACTTAGCCCGACGTTTTTAAGCGTTTGACCGGTGTTTTTGATCTTTACATCCAGTGTGAGCGAGTGATTATCGCGTTGTTTGACAGCAACTGTATCTATTGATAAATTAAAAAAGCCATCACCTGCAAGCAACCCTGAAACCGGTACCAAAGTAAGGTTCATATCTTCCGGTAAAGTCAATACTTCCCGGTCATCGGTTTTCTGAAGATCTGTCAACCACAACACTGCATACTGTACAGACGGCGTACGTTTCATATAGGACTGTATCCTGAGCATAAGCTGAGATACCGACTGATTGTAGCCTATATAATCAACAGATTTTACAACCTCTTTAAAACGTTCTTTGTCTAAGTTTTCAAAAACTTCATTTTGGGTGAATAAACTGAATGTGCCTTTGTCCGGTAGGTTTTCCAACAATTCCTGTACACTTTCCCTGAGCAATTCTGCCCCCTCCTCTTCTGCCTGCATACTGATAGAGTTGTCTAATATGACAATGGTTTCCCAGGGTTTTGCCGTATCTGATGTAGCGCTGAAGGGTTGAGCAAATGCAATAATCAAGGCTGCTAATGCCAACAAACGCATCAACAGGGTCAACCATTTTTTTAATCTCGAACTGCGTCTGGATTGTAACTCCAGTGTTTTCAAAAAAGCGACATTGGTAAAAGGTACCTTTACAAAACGCTGCAATTGAAAGAGATGTATTAAAATGGGAATAAGCAACGCCAATAAAAAGTAGAGTATTTCCGGGTGCTTAAATTGCATAGTTTAAAGATTTTTCAAACCTACAAAAAAAACACCAATGCATAAAAAATATTATTTAAGAATACTATAAACTTTTTAACAGGTTTTCCGCAAAAAAGAAACAAAAAGCCTCCGACACCTCTTGACCCATCTCGGAGGTTAGATTTTTACTTTACCATTCTGATACGTCCACTACCGGCTACGCTTAAATCTTCTACTTCAGGAGTCCCTGCATAATATATGGAACCACTGCCGGCCAAGGTAGCCGTAAGTTTTTGTGAAGCGTAAAGCTTAATCGTACCGCTTCCGGCAAGCTTGGCACGAACCTCTTGTGCCTTACAGTCATCAGAAACAATAGATCCCGAACCACTGAGTGTGTACACTCCTTTGGTTATGTTTCCGGATATTTTGACATCACCGGAACCTGACACAACAACATCCAAGGCATCAGCTTCCAATGGGATACTCATATCACCTGAGCCTGAAACGGCTAATTTCAGATTGTCAAAACTCAAAGTTTCTTTGGATAAAATATCACCCGAACCACTTAAAATTACAGCCTTTACATTTTCTACCGGTACCTTGACCACAATAGGTTTTTTATGCGAGATACTAACTCCCTTTTGCCAGCCTATTGATAAAGATGCTCCGGAGACGCTGATATCCAGATAATCAACCAAATTTTCTTCAACACTTATCGTTAAGTCGCCTTCTTTGCCTTTAAACAATTGAACATCAAAACTGCCACTGACTGCGATATCATCATAAGCTGAAACTGTCTTTTCTATGGTTGTCAGTTGTCCATTACCTTTGATACGCTTGTTCCCAAACCACTGGGCTTGTACACTGATTGTTGTTATTAGTGCAACTAAAATAATGTTAATCGTTTTCATAATATTAGGATTAGGTATTAATTAAAAATTGTATTTCTATACTGTTTATCGGAGATTGATTTTACCATAAGAATTATCAATCCTGATCGAGGTTTTAGCACTTTTTGAACCGGTATAGCCTTCGTAAAATTGTGATGAATTTTCTATAATTTTTTGCGTAAACTCAGGTTTTACACTATTAAACCGGACCCGACCGTAACTGTTTTTAATGCTGAATTTATAATTCTCACAACCATTTAAATTGACATCGACATCTGTATAATCAGAACTGATATCTATGGTTTCAAGCTGATCATAGGTTTCCATGACATTGACATTGCTGTAATCCCCCTTAAACGTTAACCGTTGTTTGAGCCGGGAAATATCAAGGGTATAATAATCTGCCTGCCCCCAAACGACATTTGCCTGACCTATCCTGATTTCTCCATAGTCATTATTGAACTCAAGCGTTCCTACAACCTCTATATCACAATCCGTATAATCGGCGTTTAAATCTAACTGATTGGCTTCTATGATTTCTAAATTGGAATAGTCTGTATTGATCCGTCCGGCTTTTATATAATTGATGCGTGATTTATTCCCATAATCCATATTGATGACGTTTTTCTCATTATTCAACCTACCGATTACTATACCGCCATAATCACAGCTTAACCTACAGGAACCATCCAACTCATCAATATAAATAAAGCCATAATCATTGCTTATACTGAGTTGATTACTTACCGGCATTTCAATAAAATAATCAATCTTAAAGGCTACTTTAGAGGATCTGAACCGTTGAAACCACCCGGAGTGATCAGTAATTTTTGTTTGGGCAAAAACTGTGTTGGTTTTTTTTGAAAATATTACATCAATTTCATCCAATTTCTCCTGCACACTTCTTTCATCACGGCTTTTGGCAGTGATGACCACTTCTATAGTCAACTGATTGGTATTACCGGTAGTAATATGCACATCGCCAAACCTATTGTCAATAGACAGGAGATTATCCCTTGAAACCTTAAAAGTTTCGACTATACGTTTTTCTTTTTCAATTTTTTGAATTGCCGGTGCTTCCGAGTTTGCCCATAGGTTAGCATTAAAACCTATCAAAATGACAAGACTATACACTAGTGTTTTCATGACGTTTATGGTTTTGATGATCTAATGTTTCTTTTAATTTTTGGAGGACTTCTATACGTTTTTGATAATTTTTTATCATGGCAGCCACCAACCGGCTACTATACCCATAATCTTTAAAATCTTTTTTTAATCTGTCAAAATTCTGTTCCAAAGCCTCCATCCGTTCAAGAGCCTCATCAACAATGTGTTTTTGCTCCTGATCCATCATTTGGCTCTTTTGGATATTTGCCAACTCCACCTGAATAATACCCTCATAAAAATCCTGTATGTCTTTTAACTCAGGGATCATTGCACTCACATTGTTTTGGACTACAAACGATCTTAACAGACCTACGCTCAGCAACAACAGTAAACCGGCAACAATACCATACCTAATCCATGAATGGGATGGCTTCTTTTGCCGTTTGTCCAAGCGTTGTTGAAACCGCTCAAAATGCCCTTCCGGCAGATCGTATATATCGTATTCTGTATTCATACCATCGTTTTATAACGTTCTACAACTTGTTGTTTAGCCCGACTGGTTATGGTTCTTACATTTTGATAACTAAGCCCCATGATTTGAGC
>PDWJ01006754.1_pt1 | contig 28234 bp, 34 predicted proteins | sample 1430881 | NCBI WGS metagenome assembly PDWJ01 (sample SAMN01162460, study PRJNA174530) | Oral metagenome, whole genome shotgun sequencing project. | biome: Marine environment; feature: Marine mammal; material: Swab sample of the gingival sulcus; isolation source: swab sample of gingival sulcus...
AATGATGCTATGAGCAGTCATTCGGGCAGAGTGCAGCATTCGGTAGGTATGGGCTCAAACCAGTCATTTTCTGCACATGAGACGAATGTCCGCATTCAGGAAACACATTCTGCGCGCGATGCATACTGGGCAGTTGACCGTAACCGCCCCTTTCACTCTACGAGCTCCAACACCCGCCCATACACCCTCGCCAGCTTCCCGGCTTCCTCAAATACCTCCCCCCGTTCGGCATCTATGCAGAGAAAATACCTTTGGACGCTCGCAAAATAGGCTTCCATGTCCCGCCGCAGCAGGTCTGAATACATGCGAATATCCTCGACACGTTCGGGGACATATGGCGGTATTGGCCGCAGGCAGCTTTGCGCACCAGCTGCCTGCCCCACAAACAAACACACCAGCACACATCCCACGCGCTTCCCACTCATCCCTTCAATCCCCTTGGTTTGAGGAAGATATTCCACTAAATAGCTTTTGTAGCAGTGATATGGCACCGAACCACAAAGTCGCCATTGATTGCAATATTATAATTACGCATTGATCAGGCAGCCCATGAGGGGCTGACAGGTCATAGCAACGATACGCAGGGCCTGACCTATGAATCTTATGCAAGACGCCCCGAATGTTGTTAGCGAAGACGGGCTGCGCATACTGCTTGCCGAAGGACATTCAGTGGATGTCGTGTGCCGTGTTACGCCCACAAGAACCTCTGCCCAGTGGTCCGGCGTCTGGACCGTGCATTGCGTGTCACCCGATGGGGAGACGCGCCGCCTTCTGGTTACGTCGCGCAACAACATGGTGGCGCGTGAGTTCCGGACAATCAACGGGCTGGTCAGCTTCCTTGTCGGGATCGGCCTCACCATGGCGTCGATCCCGATGCTGGAAGGCAAAGTGGCGTCGCATAAGCTGGACGACGCCGGCTAAGGCTGCTGTTCTGCTTGCTCTGAGCGGAGCAGGCAGCGCGCAGGCCGAGGGTTTTGTCCTGTCCTTTCGGCCGGATGGCCGTCTTACGTCGACAACACCGCAATCAGGTTTTGCCCAGACCTATGTGGCTGGCATTGGCCAGCACAGGCCGGAGCCGGTCGTTTATTCTTCACCTGCAACTCTGCCACCGCCACGCCCGCAACCGAACCGCGCCATCCCCCGCCCGGAGATCCTCACGGCCATTCAGGGAACCGCGCATCGCTATGGCGGGCACCCGGCGCTGCGGCGTGCCGGTCTGTCTGTGTCCGAATGGTTGATACTCTTTCAGGCCAATATCGAGATCGAAAGCGCTTATCGACCAAATGCGCGCAGCTCTGCTGGTGCGATCGGCCTTGGGCAGTTGATGCCCACAACGGCCGCGCAGCTTGGTGTGGACCCGCATGACTGGCAGGCCAATCTGGATGGCTCTGCCCGTTACCTTCTGATGATGCTGGCGCAGTTCGGCACGCCCGAACTTGCCCTTGCCGCCTATAACGCCGGACCTGACGCGGTCGCGCGCTATGGCGGCATCCCCCCTTACCAAGAAACCAAAAACCACGTGCGCCGCGTCATGGCCGTGCGTGATCGACTGACTGGAGCCTCCTGATGCACATACAATTCCGCACAATCCTGTCACTGGCTCTGGCCAGCCTGATGATTGCCAACCCCGCACTGGCGCAGAGTATCGACCTCTCGCCCGTGCAGAACCTGCTGCAGGGCATTGTGGACACGATCACCGGCCCTCTGGGCATAGTCATCGGCACCCTGGCCCTGATCGGTGTGTTCCTCTCCTGGCTGTTCGGCATTCTCGACTTCCGGCAAGCCCTCTGGGTGCTGGTTGCCATTGCAGGCATCGCAGCCGCACCGACCATCGTAACCGCGATCTGGGGCGCGTAAATCCGGAATGGCCACACAAACCCGCCTTTTCCTTGGTCTGATCCGGCCACCAAAGCTCATCGGCCTGCCGATCATATATGCGATGGTCTGGCTCTTTGGGTTTGTGTTGCTTTTTCTCTGGGTCCAGAGCTGGCCGGTGATCATCATCGCCGCACTGGCCTATCCCGCACTGTGGAAAGCAGCAGACTGGGATCCGGCCTTTCTTGAGGTGATGGTCACTGCCCTGCAGGAAACGCCGCCCACCCCAAATCGCAATATCCATTCGGGGGACAGTTATGCTCCGTGATCCTTTGGATGATCTTGCCATGCTGCCGGACTGGGCGCGCAAAGAGCAACCGATGGCCAGCATGCTTCCCTATGTCAGTCTGGTGAATGACGTGACGATCCGCACGCGCGGCAATGCCCTGTTCCAGTGCATCCGCCTTGATGGCGTCAACAGTATGACCAGCGATGACGCGCATCTGGAGAAGATCCGCGCCCTCTTCGCGGCGATCATCGCGCAGATCGGGCCGGAGTATAGTTTCTACGTCCACAAGGTTTCCAAGGCGATTGAGACCGCCTTGCCACCGGTTCCCAACGAGGGGTTTGCGCTGGCGCTGGACACCCGCTGGCAGGCAGCAATGGTGCAGGCGGGGCTGCGGGACAAGACACTGACGCTCACCGTGCTGAAGCGTCCTCCCCTCGGCGCGCGGCTGCGCTTAAAGCGCTCAGACTCCATCGCCCAGCTGAAAGACCAGACAGCCAAACAGCTGCGCAAACTCGAGGAAGTGGTCTGGTTTCTGCTGTCGTCTTTTGCAGAGATGAACCCGCGCCTGCTTGGAGCTGAACGTGGCGAGCTACTCGGGTTCCTCGGGGCGCTCAATATCGGTCAGGAACAGCCGCTCTTCGCAAAATCCCGCTTTGGCATCATTGCCGAGGATGTGGCCAACACCCGCGTCACGTTTCAGGGGCGGAGCTTTTCATTGAGCGATGGGACGGCAGGCAGGCGGTTTGGCACCAGCTTTGCGATCAAAACCTATCCGGCCAAAACCAGCTGCACCATGTTCGATGAGCTGAACCTGCCCGTCGACATGGTGGTCACCCATTCCTTCACGCCGATCAACAGCAACATCATGGCCAGCCGGATCAAGCGACAACAGCGCCTGATGAAGGCCAGCGATGATGGCGCGATTTCCCTCGCCGAAGAGCTGGTCGACGCGCTGGATGATCTGGAATCCAAGCGCCTCAGCTTTGGCGATCATCACATGACCGTCACGGTCTTCGCCGGGACCGAGGAAAAGCTGGAAGCCATCGCCGCCGAAGTGCGCAACATCGCGGCCAGTGAAGGCGTCAATCTGGTGAATGAGGGCTTTGCGGCGCGAACCCATTATTTTGCCCAGCATCCGGGCAATGGGCAGATGCGCAGCCGCAAAGCCGCTATCACCAATACCAACTTTGCCGATCTGGCGGCGCTGCATCGCGGTCAACTGGGCAAACCGGGTGATAAAGTGCCTTGGGGCAAGCCAGTCAGCCTGTTCCCGACACCTGAACGCTCGGGCTTTCTGTTCAATTACCACGAGGCCGGTCAACCGGACAAAGAACCGACCAGCGGGCACACGTTCGTATTCGACTACCGCGCAGGCATGGAAATGGCGGTGCGCGCCAATGGTGGGCGCTATAGTGCGATCAAGGCGGGCGAGACCACTGGGCTCAATCCGCTGCGCACAGAAATCGACCCGCGTGGTCAGGCATGGCTCTCAGACTGGTTGGCCACGTTGCTGCACCGCACGGACAAACCGCTTAGCCCGGTGCAGATCAACCGTATTCAAGAAGTGGTGCGCCAGAATGCTGATGCGACGGATGCCGATCTGCGCAACTGGCAAGATCTGGCCTCGCTCTTTGTGGCCGGTGCCGATGAGGGTGATCTCTTTGAACGTATTCAGGAATGGACCGCTGAAGGACGCTATGGCTGGATCTTCGGGCAATCTGCTGAGGATACATTCTCGCTGGATGGCGATGTGGTCGGGTTTGATCTGACCGGCATTCTCGACAGCGAAAGTGAAAAAGAGCGCATGGCCGTTCTGTCCTACCTCTTTCGCCGGGTGGAGCGAGTGATCGAGGATCGCAAACCCACGTTGATCATCATTGATGAAGCGTGGAAGGCGCTCGACAATCCGTATTTTGCCGATCGGCTGAGTAACTGGCTGGTTACCGCGCGCAAACAGAACGTGGTTGTCGTGATGATGACCCAATATGCCAGCCAGCTTGAGAAAACCCGCACCGGCAAGACCATCGTTGAAGCCGTGCCAACACAGCTGCTGCTGCCCAACATCCGCGCTTCTGCCAGTGATTACACCATGCTGGAACTCTCAGAAAAAGAACTGGCCGTGCTGCTGGGCACTGGCAGCAATTCCCGGCTGGCCCTCGTGCGCGATGATCAGGGGGCGGTGGTGATCAATGCCGATCTCAGCGCCCTTGGCTCTTACCTCACCATCCTCGGCGGCATGGAAAAGGGTGAAGCGTTGGTGGGGGCTGATTATCGCCAAAACCCCGAATTCTGGAGAGATATCTAATGCGCAAACCTGCTTTGATACTGGCTGGCCTGTTGGCCTTGTCGGCCTGTGCCGAATATCGCCCCTCGGAAGCGAAGTGCTTCAATTCCTTTGCTGAAGTCACCCGCAGCAATTGTCACTTTGAGCTTCTGGGGCCAGCGGGATCGCCTCATGGTTAAGGCGTTGGCCATTACGTTGATCTGCCTGAGCGGCCCTGTTTTTGCGCAGGGCGTGCCCACCTTTGATGCGGGCGCGTTTTTGCAGCGCGAACGGATCCTCGCACAAGGCGACCGGGATCTGACCCTTCAGCGCGAACGCCTGAGCCAGGAAGAGGCTCTGGCCGAAATCGAAGAACAGCAGCTACAGGCGCTGAGCGATATTCTAAAGGCTTCCAGCGTTTCAGGCGCGGCAACCATTGCGGCGCTAGAGCAAGGTAGCACGCCGGATAGTGCGGCCTCAAATCTATATGGCATAACGGATCCCAACCCCGGTGCCGCGCAGCTTTTTGGGGACGCGGCGGGCAATATCGAAAGCCTAATCATTCGCGGTGCGCAGGAAACCCACCATATGTCCGGCGTGCGCGCGGCTGGCCTATCCCCCAAACAATGGCGCTGCCTGTTACAGGCGCTGATCTGGCAGGAAAGCCGCTTCACCATCGGTGCGCGTTCGCCCGTTGGGGCCTTTGGCCTCACCCAAATCATGCCGGGCACGGCACTGGATCTTGGGATTTATCCTGCCTATTATGAAAGTCCCTATGTGCAGGTGACGGGCGGCGCGCGCTATCTCGCGCAGATGCTGGCCATGTTTGATGGAAATATCATTCATGGCTTGGCAGCCTACAACGCCGGTCCCGGCAATGTGCAGCGCTATGGCGGCGTGCCACCATTTGCCGAGACCCAGCATTACGTGCAAGTCATTCCGGAGCGCTATAATCTTTATCTCGCCCGCGTTGGCGGTGTAGATGCGCTCGGCACCATTGATCCGGTGCTTCTCGCAAATTCCACCATGAGCCTCACCTCTCATGGCGCGGGCATCTATGGCGATTATTCCATGATCTCGATCCGCGCCGCAGCGTTGCGTGTGCAGGACATCATCACCCGCGCTAGCGAAACCTCAGACATCCATGAGGCCATGTCTCTCAACACATATGCGCGCGCGGAGCTCACCCGCCTGATGGCGATCCGAATTCGCCTCAAGGCCGCTCATACCCGTCCACTCTCTGCGGCTGAACTGGCCATGGCCGCGGCTCAGGCCAGCGAACAAGAATTTATGCACTTTGATCTGGAGGTCTTGCCGTGATCCGTATTTTGTCTGCTGTCATTGTCAGCCTGTCTATCACCATCACACCAGCCTTCGCTCAGGGCGTGCCCACGGTGGACACGCGTAATATTGCGCAGGAAATCCGCCAGTTGCAGCAAATGCTGGAAGATTTTGGCATCCAGACCGATCAGTTCGACACGCTTCTGGAACAGCTCGATCTAGTGCAGCAACAACTCGACACGTTGAATGAAACCTACGCCGCCCTGACCGGAGCAACAGATATTGTCGATATGGTCATGGGCGAGGATCTGGATGGGCTTCTGGATCAGGAGTTCGGCGATCTTCTGGGCACAATCCGGCGGATCCAAAATGGTGACTTCAGTAGCCTCATTGGCAATGCTGCCCCGGAAATGGAAGGCCGGATGACGCAGGCGCTGGAAGATGCTGGCTTTGATCAGGACAGCCTCAACCAGATGTCCTCAAGCGGCAATCCCGGCGCAGAGCGCATCGCCAATCAAGCTGGCACGGGCGCGGTGATGTCCGCCGCTGCTGAAAACAGCTATGCCGAGGCTGCGCAATCTCTGGAACGCGTAGAACGGTTGGTCGGCATGATCCCGGATATGGAAACGCTGAAAGAAGCCGTCGATCACAACACCCGCGTCACCGCCGAGTTGGCCATTGCCATGACGCGTATGTGGGAGTTGGAGGCCATCCAGACCGTCGGCGCAGGTCAATCCGGCGTGGTGGATGCTGCCACCCTGGCCGAAGAGCGTCGCTATATGGACTTCACTATGCCAGAGCTGCGGGCGGATTGACCTCATGAGCAGCGAGACAGAAATCATCGAAGAAGAGCTCGTCTATGGCGCACGACGACGCGAGCTCATGTGGCAGAAGCTCGGGCTGGCAGGCATGGGGTTTGGCGCGGCGGGTTGCCTTGCCGCTGCCCTCGTGGCCCTGCTCGACGTGGATCCGCCACCCATGATCGTGCCCTTTGATAGCGAGACCGGCATGGCTCTTCCCAATGCCATGGTTGAAGCGGTCTCCCTCACACAGCGCCCCGCCATTATTGAGGCACAGGTTTACCGCTATGTCATTGATCGCGAGACTTATAACCAGCTCGACAATGACCTGCGGGTGCGGCGGGTTCTGGCCCAGTCGGACGGCGCGGCCGCAACAGGGCTGCGCGCGCTCTGGACCAGCGGCCATGAAGCCTATCCGCCGGACAGCTATGGCACAGATGCCCGGCTTGAGGTCGAAGTTCTCTCCATCACCCATATCAGCGCCAATCGTGCGCAGGTGCGCCTGCGTAAACGTCTCAGCTCGCCGCGCGGCACGCAGAACGGGCTCTTTACCGCAACCCTGATGTTTGAGTTTCGCCCCGAGAATAGCCGGTCGATCGACGATGTTTGGCAAAACCCCTTCGGCTTCACCGTCACCGAATATGCGATCCGCTCGGATCGTCTTGAATGAAACGAGAATGTACCCCATGCGCCGTCTGCTCCTGATCCTCACTTTGCTTGTTCCGCTTGCTGGAACCGCCCACGCTGAAACCCAGCCACGTCAGGGCCGCCATGATGCCCGCGTCCGGCTGGCCACCTATCAGGATGGGCAGGTTTACCGCATCCGCACCAGCCTGACCCATGTGACCAGCATTGAATTTGGTCAGGGCGAGACCATCCGCTCGATCATTGCAGGCGATACCGAAGGCTTTCTGTTGGACGGCGTGCCCGGGGGCCGGGCCTTTGCGATCAAGCCCGTCTCGCGCGGCGCGCATACCAACATCACCGTCTATACCAACCGGCGCAGCTATTATTTCAACGTCACCGAGGCGAGTTCACCGACCTTCTACGTCATTCGCTTTACCTATCCGGATGCAACCCCTCGGCAATCCCGAGTAGCCGCAAGCCAACCTGTAAACCATGCCTATGGCGTCAGTGCCCGCTCTGAAATCACCCCGCGAGAAATCTGGGACGACGGTAGATTCACCTACTTCCGCTTTGCCGCAAACGCACCACTGCCCGCGATCTTTCGCTGGTCCCGTGGCAATGAGCGTAGCGTGAATGCGCTCGCGCGGCCAGATGGCGTGATCCGCGTCTCAGGTGTCAGCGATCGATGGGTTCTACGGCTCGGTGAAGATGAAATCTGCGTGCAGGAGATGAGCGAGGCAGATCGCAATGAATGAAACATCTGAGCTGTCGAAACGACTCGAAGCACTTGAAGGAAAATCACAAAACCCAAAATCGCGTCCGTCTTTTGTTGCTGTTGCCTTGGGCGTTGGAGCAATCGCAGTCTTTGGCGCTCTGTTGCTGCTGTTCTCTGGCGGCTCTGAACCCGAAAACATGGAAACCGCCTCCCCGGATGAGTTTCAGGCATCGGGACCGGGCTTTGGTGTTGTTGAACCCAGCCCGACCCCCATCGAGCAATAGGCCAGCCCCCATACTCCCGACCGTTGACACAGAGGCGCTGGACGCCTTGAGCGCAGAAATCAATGCCCTGCGAAGCGAGGCAGCAGCAAGGCAGGCCGCCCTGCGCGAAGAGCTGGAAGAGCGGGCGGGGCAAATCCAGCGCCTGCAGAACGATCTGGAGCTTGCGCGTCTGCAAACCCCGCACACACCCGCACCAACTGGCCCCACAGCCGAGGAACTGCGTCTTCAGGAGCTCGAGCGACGGCAGCAAGCCGAGCTTGAGGAACTGCAAACTCGTATCGCCAGTCCTATCATCGCCTTTGGCGGTTCGGGCAACGGCAGCAATGAAACCGCCGCGCAGCAGCGGCGGCTTGATGGCGATACAGACTTTGTCCGCAATGGCGCTGAACCTGCCGAGGTGACACAGGCCCAAGTGATCGTGAACCCGTCAAACACGGTTGTTCAGGGCACGATGATTCAGGCCGTGCTGGAGACCGCAATCGACAGCTCGCTCGCCGGTCAAGTCCGTGCGATGGTATCGGAAGATGTCCACGCCTATGACGGCTCGCGGATCCTGATCCCACGCGGTGCACGCCTGATCGGGCGCTACCAGTCCGGCCTCGACATTGCGCAGCAACGCGTAACCATCGCCTGGGATCGGATCATTCTGCCCAGCAAACAGACCGTCGAAATCAGCGCCTTCGGTGGTGATGAACTAGGGCGCTCCGGCACCACCGGTTTTGTCGACAGCCGCTTTGGCACCCGGTTCGGGTCAGCCGCCCTGATATCGCTGATCGGAGCCCTGCCCGCTGTAGCGGCCCAAATCACCGACAATAAGACCTCCTCAGATGTGCTTGAGGGCATTGGCGAAGACCTGCAGGACAGTGCGCAAAGCGTGATCGGTGAATACCTCTCCGTCTCACCCGTGATCTATGTCGATCAGGGTGCCCGTGTCACCGTGATGGTCGACCGTGATCTGGAGATTTTCTGAGCATGGCGGCCAGCTACCTGCAAAGCTCGATGGACAAGATCCCCGAGGCGCGTGATCCAAAGCTGATTGAGCTCTGCATAAATCCCGACGGTACGCTCTGGGCAGAGTTTCAGGGGGATCATTTTATGCAGCCGATCAGTCGGCAACTCTCCCCCAATGAGATTAAGGATTTGGGCAATCAGATTGCCTCAAGCACAAACACCACCCTCACCCGGAGCAAACCAATCGTCTCGGTCAGCATCACCTACCGAGACCGCCCGATCCGTGCGCAGGTCATCCAGCCCCCGGCGGTCGATGGCGGCTACACGATTTCCCTGCGGTTCTTTGCAGATCTGCCATTGGAACAGATCAAACTGTCCTATCTGTTCGGCCAAGAACGCAGCAATGAGGGCGCAAGACGCAAACGCAATGCCGAGCTGCGCGATGTCGTAGCCACCGGAGACATCGACGCCGCGATCAAGTTCTGTGTCACCCACAAGCTCAACATGATCGTGTCCGGCGGAACCTCCACCGGCAAGACCGTTACGGTGCGCAAAATCCTCTCTTTTGTACCAGCCGACGAGCGCATCATCACAATCGAGGAGGCCGCCGAGCTGCGTCCGACACAACCCAACGTGGTCACGCTGATGTCTGATCGCGATGAGGTTACCCGTAGCGCCGATGTCCTGCTGACTTCCACCCTGCGCATGCGGCCGGACCGCATCGTCCTGGGTGAAGTGCGCGGCAAAGAGGCCATGACCTTCCTTGAGGCCATCAACACCGGCCATGGCGGCTCCCTTACCACGCTACACGCCGAAACCCCGCAACTGGCGGTCCAGCGCCTCGCCATCGCCGCCCTGAAAACCGATGTGCCGATGACCTATCAGGACATGAACGACTACATCACCCGCTCAATCGATGTAATCATTCAGGCCGGTCGCTATGAAGGCGCGCGTGGCATCACCGAATTTTATCTGCCGATTGATCCGGCGCTAGCAAAGGAAACAGCCCATGTTTGAATACAAGATTGAACAGATCAACACCGCCAAGACAAAACCGCCGATTATCGAGGCGCTGATGACGGCTCTTGGCCAAGATGGCTGGGAACTGGTCTCCGTCGTGCCGGATTTCGACGGCGAACATATCCTGAAGGCCTTCCTGAAACGTCGCACCAGCGCAAGCACCTAAACCGAGGAGTATCCGATGGGCGTCGTCACCTGGATGGTTGAGACAACCGACAACTTTCTGGACGACGCGGCCCAGACCACTTTTGGTAACGTCGCCGGTCAGCTCGGGGGCGTCATTGCCGTGGCCTCTCCAGTTCAACGCCGTGGCCAGCGCCCTGATCAACGGGCTCGACCAGCTCGCAGGCGGTATGGTGGCAGGACTTGGCGGCGGCGGTGCAGGTGCATCCTACTTTTCCGGAGCATTCGACGATCTCATTGATGAATTTGGCGACTACCTGAACGCGGCCGGTGACAACATGCATTGGATGGCCGGAGCCCTGATCGGCGCAATCGGTGCGTTTCTTCTTGGGGTGATCGGCGCGCTCTGCGGCCTTGTCTTGATCTTCGCAAAAATAATGCTGGCGTTCATGATCGGCATCGCCCCCATCATGATCGCGCTGTCGCTGTTCGACGTCAGCAAGGACTATTTTCACCGCTGGCTGTCGAGCACAGTATCCTACGCGCTCTATCCGCTCGTGATCGCGGGCGTATTTTCCACGGTCGTCGGAATGTCGCGCTCGCTGATGACCGAACTCGGGGATCCCTCCGGCGCAAGTAACATCGGCGCGCTTGTGCCTTTCTTTATGATGATGTTTCTGGCAGGCGGCATGATCATCGCTACACCGCTGATCGTGCGCTCTATCTCAGGCAACTTCATGATGGCCGGACCGCCTAGCATTCCCGGCCCCGGCGGGTTCGCAAAGGGGTTGATTGGAACCAAGGGGTCACGGGCGCGCGCACGGTTTGGGACCAGATCAAATGCAGAGATTGCCGGGGCTGGGATACGCCAAGCAGGCGGTGCGACTATTTCGATGGTTCAGCGTGTGGCAGAACGGGCGAAGCGATTGGAGTAAGAGCGGCCAAAGGCGACACTCATAGATCACTGTCTTTGCATGAACCGTGTTTACTGCTTTGGCTTTGCGGTGAACGTAGCGAGAAAGGCAGATCTTGTCAGGTTGTGCTCTGTGAGCAAGTTAGCTATCCGCTTCACATCATTGAGAATATTTTCATCTCCTAGAGAAACACAAAAACTAGTGAAGGCTTTAGTGAGTGCCTTCATTTTGCCCTCGGTAACAATTCGCATACCGGCAATTGCAGTTCCGCCAGGACCAACGTTCTTAAGTGGGTGCACCATTACCGGTGTACCTGGGGCAATATCACCATATTTCTTTTCAAACCAAGACATGGATTGCTCTAGCTGACCTAAATCATCCTTCGAAATACCTTGTTTTGAAGTTGCACCGCTCTTTGCTTCGATCACCAAGTAATGAGGATCCCGATAGGCCCAAAGGCAGTCTGGCCCCTCTCCTTGTGTTTTCTCTGGCCGTTGAGCAGCAAGGCCAATCATTGTGCCTAGGAGCTCCAGAGCAGACTCGAATTTGTTGGTTTCGTCCGGATCAAATTCAAGATCAGAGACTATTGATTTAGCTTCCAAAACCCGTTGCGCACTGTCGAGAAAGCGACTGCGGTGGTATTCTTGAACTCGTGACGCCTGTTGGGAAGCTGGGGGAGATAGTTTCTGATACGTTGCACCCTTGACTGGCTTGAGCACGCCGGGATTAAGGCGATGCGCACTGGCAAGGATTTTTTGTGCTTCTGCTGGGTCTGTAACCTGCTTGATTTCGGCCACACGTGCCTTCAGCCACGCCTTGAGGTCTCTATCGTCTATAGCATTGATGGTTTTCGTCAAAACTGTCTCTGCATTGATCGGATCATCCTGCCGAGCCAAGTCAAAAGCATGTTTTACCGATAGCGTGGTTTCATCTAGCCTTAAGCCATCGTCGGCTTTGACCTTCAGTAGTGTTTGCTTACTAATCTTGGTCCAGGTTTTGTCTCGATCTAGACATTGAAGAGCAACATTTTCTATGTCATTCATCGATGCTCCCGCAAGTTTCTTTGTAAGCTTTGCAGAAAGGTCCATTTGTGCTTTCGTAGCCGGTGTCAGCATCGATTGACCCTTTGAGGACTTGATTCGTTGGGTCAATTTCGCTCCCCATAGAAATACCACGCAGTAATCGTCATTCGAGCGGACGCCGCGTCCCATACCTTGTTCGATGCGTTGAATTTGGCGTTCTAATATAATATCAGTATTGCTGAGCACTGCTTGATCAGACAGTTCCCGAAACGATGAGATTTCAGGAAGATCAATTAGCGCAAGTACGCGGCAAGCGTCGCCAGGTAGATCAATCCCGTCATATCGATTGATTAGTACTGTCAGCCCGACATGCCCTTCACGCAATTTTTCGACGCCCGCGACGATATCACCCGTCTTAAGCACTTGGTCTGCGTGCTCCTCCCATATCTTCGCGGCCTTATCTGATGGAACGATTATGACTACGTTTTCATCCTTGGCAAAACTAACCAGAAGGTCTCGCATTTGCTCAAATTCAAGGTCAGGATTAGTGTCCTGAGGCACCAAAATCATTCGCTCTCCCATCGATTGCGAGGATTTTGGGACCAGTGGCTCCTTTAAATTATCTGGAGACGCGCCGAAATGTGTCACCAAAACGCTATCGTCTGAAAGTGTAGCAGTCATAAAAATCCGACGTTCAGCGCGATCAAAAGATCTTACAAGGTCGGTTGGAGGGAAAATTGGCTCAATTTCAAGCTTCTGCCCGCTAATGATGCATCGGCAAAACGGCAGTGTGTCTCTAAGCAGTTGGTAAGAAAATTGTAACTCCTTGGAGTCTCTCGCCTCGTACAACGCCTCCAAAATAGCATCATTTTTTTCCTTCCATACCCAAAACGGCACCTCCAAGACAGCCCTTGGATCACCGTTCTTCAATTCTAGGAACATTCCGGCTGACTGCCCTTTCAGATCTTCTGCAGCGATTTTGAAAATCTTCTGATATGCAGGATGGGAGTTAGGGAGTGAGACTTTGAATTGTTCATTAACTGTAGCAAGACATGCGTGAGCATCATCAACCACAACTGCGCCAAGCGGAATCTTCTGCCCTTCAGCACCAACTCCAAAAACGGATTTTCCATTGAAAACACGATAAACGTTCGTGACGCAAATTCTCTGCCCTGCTTGGAATGCACTATCTTTGGGATCATCTGTGGCATCAATTCCAAGAGCACCGGCCTCTTCCAAAACTTGATTTACTAGCTGCTTGTCGGGACAAACGTACAGGGCGGGTGAAATACCTTCATTCAAACTGCTTTGCAGCAAAAGTAGACCCAGGAGGGTTTTCCCACCACCTACGTTTAGCTTAATAATCGTATCCCTTTGATCCCGTGCTTCGTACCAAGCATTCATTACCTCAGTTTGAATATCTCGTGGGAACTGGAACCCAGGATCGCGATCCAGAGTTAAGAATATCTCCCGTGGATGCAGGATTGGATCATCGTCGTCGTTAAGGAGATCGGTTAAATCAATCATGCTATTCTAAGCTCGCTAGATTACGTTACCAGCCGGTTAAAGGAACGGAGCCTGAGGGTAAACGGGTAAGAATTTCGTTGTGATTCCAACGTGCCGTTAAGACTAGACAAAAAAACCGCGAGTTGAAACATGCTTTTGGCGGTATCGCGATCGTCTCGCACTTACAGTTGACGGCAGCTTACCACCTTCATCCCCGAGGGGCCTCTTCCATGAACCTCTCCACTCTTTCAGTTCCTACCTGATAATCACTCAAACTGGCTTTGTCATCCGGCAGAGCATTTTGACTGCCGGACCCCAATTTTTCAATCTCATCGCGCCGTTTCTCGCCACCGGCGGCCTCTCGTGGCACCTCTAGCGCCCCGATTTTCGCTTCCAATGCCTTGATCTGCCCCTGAAGCCCTCGCATCTGGTCCCCCGCTGAGGGATACGGCAGATCGCCGGTCTGTCTGTCATAGATCTGCTTAAAAAACCGGTCATCGTAATATTTGATCCGCTTGGCGCGGACAGGCATTTGCGCGTCGACGACCAAAACGATGTCATCAAGATCCATGCGCCGCGCCTCATCCTCAGGTAACAATGCCGTTTCTTCCGTCCGTTCAGACATGCTGCGCCCTGCGAAGGGGTTGCGGCCGACCGATCGCGAGCGGGTTACAACACGCTTGGTGGTTTTGCCGACGGCCTTGCTGAGCTCTTCGATGGTCTTTTCATCTGAGGGGGTCAAGTAGAGCTTGATGCCTGCGTTGCCCTGCAGGGCGCGGCGGGCATTTTCGCCGTAGATCTCGTCTAGCGCCGGGATCGTCTGCGTGACGATCGCAAGATTGGCGCGATATGACCGAAGGGTTTCGATGCTGTCGAGAACGATCGGCATTTTACCCAGGCGATTGAACTCATCGAGCATGATCATCACCGGCCAGGGCTCGTCCTTGTCTGGTTCATGGTCCTGCAGCGATGCCAGCAAGTCCGAGAAGAACAATCGGATCAACGGCGCGAGCGATTTCACCATCAAAGGCTCGACCACGAGATAAACCGAAAACGGCGTCTTTCGGATGTCGTGGAAATCGAAGTCTGACGTTGCGGTTGCACGGTCGATCGCTGGGTTTGACCACTGCTTGAGGCCAGATGTCATCAAGAGCGACAGGTAGGACGTTAGCGTGTCGTTGTTGGTCGAGGCCATGCGCATGAAGATCAGCTTGGCAGCGGGATTGACCACTTCGTCGGCGCGGCGGCGATATTCCTTCTGCTTGTCACCGCCAGAAGCCGTGATGCGGTAGATCTCGCCCAGGGTCGGCCGCTTTCGCTCGAACGCCAAAAGTCCTGCCGCCACGAATAAATCGATACCGCCATCGAGGAGCCCTTGGACGCGGTCGTTATCTGCTTGCAGGAACAACGAAGCCAAGAGTTGCAGCTCCATCTGCTGGCGGTCGACGTTTTCCAGCGCCGATATTCGCAGCAATGGATTGTATCGGTGCGATCGGCCGTCCTTCCAATCAGTGGGCGCGAACCGGAACACCTTGTCGCCCTGCGCTGCCCTGTGGCGCGCCGTCGCCTCGAAGTTCTCGCCCTTCACGTCCAGTACCACAGCACTGCCCTGATAGGTCAAAAGGTTCGGGATGACGAAGCCCGAGGTCTTGCCACGCCCGGTCGGAGCCACAATCAGGGCATGGGGGAACACCTTGGACATCACGAAGGGTTTGCGACTCTTGGGCTTGCCCATTTTGCCGAGGACGAAGCCGTGGCCGGGCTTTCCGAAAAAGCCGTTCCGCTTCATCTCGGACATATGCTGCCAGTGGGTTTCCCCAAATTTGGTCAGAGCGTCGTTCATCAAGACCGCACTGAGCAAGACACCGGCTGCTGTACTGCCCCCCACGATCAGGTGAACAATCTGCATATCGGCCGGATGGGTCGTTCGAAGATCCCCATAGCTGCGTGCCAACATCAGAAAATCGATGTCCGCCCCGACCCCAAACCAGCGGAATGTCAGAAAGGCCGACGCCAGAACATACCCCAACACCGCGCCAAGAAGGGCAAAGCTCATGACGCCAATTGCGACCCGCGTCTTACCCATGCGTCACACCCTTTTCGCCATCGGCATCGACATGCCGCTCGCGTTGGAGGTCTATTTCCTCATTGGCGATTTCGTCGAGGACATGCTCCATCGCCACGCTGTTCGCCAGAGCGGCATCGCTCTGCAGATAGGCCTTGGCCGCGTAGAGCCGATCCAGTCGATCCTCGATATGTTCTTCCAGTACGGCCTCATCACCAATCGCCAGATCAGGGCTGTGCTCCTCCCCCACCAATTCCTCTAGCTCGGCCCGCAAGGTCTCGCGTTCCAGATCGCTGCGGAATGGATCTGCAGGCGGGTCATCCCTCATACGGCTCAGGATATCAGAGGTGGTAGGCGGCAACCGGTCGTCGAAGGTTTCCTGCCGATCGACCTCCACCGCCCCACTGTCTTTGATAACCTCAGCATCGGCCAAGACACGGCCCAGATCGCTGTGAACCCGGTCCAGGCGGTCGATTGCCTTCTCCAGTTCATCGGCGCGCGTCAGATCAAAGCCTTCCTTTTCGGAAACCGCCTTCAAATCCTGTCCAAGCCATTTCCGCTCGAGCGCGGCATTGCCCGCGCCGATTTCAACGCGGCGCGTCACCTCCTGCGCGTCAATGCCGGTGCCTTTCAACACCTGCTGAAGACGTTCGGTGAGCGCTGGATCCTGCAAGGCACTTTTGGCGTCGGTCCGTATGTTCGCGGCAGAATAAATCCCGCTCTTCGACGCATCCTCAAGCAAGCTGTGGGACTGCGTTCCCATTGGGCTCAGATGCGACAGTGAACGATAGATGTCGTTCAGCTCATGCTCCAGCGCCGCGCGCCGCTCTACCGGGGCGTCCGCCACAATGCGTTCGGCTTGATTGATCTTGTCGTGAAAGGCATCCACGACCTCATCAAACGAATGCTGTTCTTCAGCCATGCCATATACCTTTCCATCTGCTTCAATCGGTTTGCCCTGCGCCAGGAGCCGCGCGGCCTTCTCCAGTGCGGCGGCAATGTCATGATGGTTCTCGCGCGATGCCTCGGCCGCCAGCCCGCGATAGAGCTGTACGTTCTGCGCCACCTCAGCCAAGGCTCGGTCAAGCTCTGGCCCCACGCGCTCACGTTCAGTCAGCTCCCGGCCGGTAGCTTTCGCGCGTCGGTATTCTGCATCACTTGGAGTTTTCGTTGTGATGCCGCGCTCAAGCTTTCGCGTTGCCTCGAGCCGCAGCCCATAGCGGTCTGACACCTCAACCATCGCCTCACGAAAACTGTCGTAATTAAAGTGATGCCCCTCCTTCAGAAAGAAGAACTCACCATCCTTGCTGCGCCGGTTCAGGACGATATGCGCGTGCGGGTGGTCCCGGTCCTCATGCACGACCGCGATGTAGTCAAAGTGGCAGCCTTCGCCCTGAAAGAACCTCTCGCAAACCTCACGCGTAATCTCGGCGACATCCTCGCCGCGCGTACCAATCGGGAAAGCCATCAACAGATGCGAGGTATGTCCCAGCTTTGGATGGAACCCCTCATTCCACTGCGCAGAAAACCGGCGCGTGACCTGCTCAATCTCTTTGGCCGACAGGACGCGTTGGCCGTCATAGGTGCCACGGCTGTCGATGATGAAGCTCGACTTGGTGGTCAGGTACTCCAGCTGGTTGCGCAGCTGTGCTTTGGTGTGTGTGCCGCCGTCGCGAATAGCTTTGAAGATTGCGGGGGCATGCCCCATGGCCGCGCGAGCCATCTGCTTTGCACGGGCGCGCGGGACGCTGCCACGAATGCGGCTCCAATCGCGATCAAAAAAGGCCTCCTGCGCGGCGGCGACGGCGCTATTTCGGGCCATCAGCAAAGCCTCCCAGAACGCGGGCAACCTCGCCGGACAGCGCACTTCGGCGACGCTGCGCCATGTCTTGAACCTGGTCAGCGATGTCGAAGATCAGCCCGGCCAAGGCGCGGACCTCGCTATGGGCAGAATTGCCATAGGGCGGCGTCTTGCCCTGTCGCTTTGCCTCGTTCAGACGCTGCGCGATCTGGTTGATGTTGTTGCCGGTGCGATTGAGCGAGGCCGAGAGCCCCTGCATCTGGTTGGCCAGTTCGTCGTCGGGAACAAAGAGATCGTTTGAGGCATGGATCAACCGCCTCAGCCCCTCCGCCCGGCTGGCGATATCATGCCGCGTCAGCACTGCATCGAAGCCCGCAAGCTCCTTGGGCGTGAGCCGGACATTCACCAGTTCTGAACGCACGCGCGCATCAAGCTTGCGGCCTTGATCGGCCTTCAATGTGTAGAAGATGCTGCGCGTCGTGACGCCGAATTCGCGGGCCAGATCCTCGATCAGCACGGAGCGGCCATCGGCTGCGACCGCCGGGCAGAGCCCGGCCACAGGCGCACGGCATGCGCACCACCTTGAAAAAGGTGACACCCTGAAGTATATTCAAAATGAATATCTTTCGGTTGGGAGACAAATCCAGTGGCAAGCACATCAATGACGTTAGGCCCGCATTGGGAAGGCTTCATCAAAAGCGAAATCGAAAGCGGGCGCTACAAAAACACCTCCGAGGTGGTGCGCGCGGGACTGCGAGAATTGGAAGAGCGCCGCGAAAAGCTGCACGCCCTGCGCAATCATCTGGTCACCGGCTATGAGCAGGCGCAGCGCGGTGAATTCGTCGAAGCTTCTCCCGAAGATGTTATTGCGCGGGCAAAAGCGCGCGCGGCTCATAAAGGATGACGCAAGCCTATTCTCTCACAGCTGCAGCGCTTGCTGACCTTGATATAATTGCGGATTACACCCTTGCGAACTGGGGTGCTAATCAGATGGAGAGATACATTCGCCAGCTGATGGAAAGATGCCGATGGCTCACCGAACATCCCCATGCAGGGCGGACGCGCCAGGACATCCATCCTGAATATTTCTGCTACCCACAGGGCAAACATCTCATTTTTTACGTGCTAACGGATGACCGTATCAGCATCATCGGTTTTCCGCATCAATCGATGGATGTGATCGCTTACTTTGACCAGTGACCGCTCACGGGTCAAAGCTAATTTCAATCGTGGTTCCACGCCTCAGCATCGCCAAGCAATTGCAGCGCTATTGCGCGGGCCGCGCCTTCGGCGCTGGCATAGGTTTGACAGCCAGATCATCGCAATACTCCTACCCGCCATCGGGCAGATTGCAGAACCCATGCAGATGCACGCTGGCGCGGCCCTCTCGGGCCGCCTGTTTGATCTCAGAATAATTCATGATGAAACCTCCGCACTGTCCGCGATGAAAAATTCGTCAGGCTCGCCGTTTAGGCGGGTGCCATCCCGACTGGTCAAGCCGATAGCTGACCCGTTCCGCGTGAATGTGATGAGGTATTGCCCGAGGTCATCATGCGTCACGACATACCCGCTATTGACCCAGTGAACGCAGTTGCCCGCGTCCACTGCCGTTTTGATCTCTTCCACGGTCATCGCAACGCCTCCTCAAGGATTGCGAGGGCCCCGAGACAATCATCAATGAAAGGTTGCTCTTCCCCCTCCATATCGTTCAGCTCCAGCCGGATCAGAACAGAATAAAGCGTGGCACGCGCCTCGCGGGCGGCACTTCTGAGCGACACGACATCGTCCAGCCGCGCGGTTGCAAAATCATCGCTGTGAAAATCGGGGTTCATGCTGCGACCTCCTCAGATTTAGCTGCGGCCTGCAGAACGAAATCAGTTGCTTTCTGCGCTTCAGACGCCGCACGAAAAATCGCCCGTTTGTCTTCTTTGAGCGCTTTCAACCAACCTTCAACATAGGCGGCGCTTTGGTCGAATTCCGGCGCAATGCCAATCTGAGCACCCAGAAAACAAGAACCAATTTCCGCCACCAGCTCTTCAAAGGCATAGGCCTCGCGATTCGCAAATTTCTTGATCCGCTCCAGCCGCTTTTCGCTACCGGTCCAATGGATCACTTCATGGGCCAAAGTCCCATAATAGCCTGCCGCATCGTGAAACGTGGCAATCGGCGGCATATGGATATGATCTTTCGCAGGACTGTAATAGGCGCGCGGGTCATCGCTGGTGAGGATCTCCGCCCCTGTCCGGTTGAAAAACGCGTCAAGCTCTGGATCTTTCGCCGTGCCAAGGTCTCGCGGGGCTTCGGGCCGGATGTAGTAGTCCTCCGGCAAACCTTCGATCTGATCCGCATTGAACACGCGGTATGCGCGCGCATAGGGCAGTTCTTCCTCAATGCCCTGCTCGTTCTCTCGGGTGAACGTCCCGTATTTGACCACGGTCGACGACGTTTCACCTTTGCGGACCTGTCCGCCCAGTTCCTGCGCCTGTTTATAGGTCATCCAACAGCTCGAAACATAGCCATTCTTGGCGGCCATGACCCAGAGCATCAGGATATTAATCCCGCGATACTCCTCGCCATTGTGTCGGGTCGGCAGGGCAATGCCGGACGCGCTTCCTGTCCACGGTTTGCGCCATGGCGGCGTGCCCGCCTCGATCTCTGCAATAATGGTTTCGGTGACATGGGCATAAACATCAAACTTCGGTGCCATTTGTGGCCTCCTCGATCAAAGTGACGCGGGTGAGGCTTTGCGCCCCCTTCCGCCGATGGGCTGCGCCTCGGCCACCTGATCTGACCGAATACGCATGTATTCGGCGGAACAGAGTGGGAGAGGGCAAAGCCCGACCCACGGCCCTGAACGGAGCTGTCAATCGGCCACATTTGCGAAGAAAATGTCTGCGCCAAAATCAGACGCTAATTTGCCGCGCGAGGAATGGCTCGCCCGCGAGACAGGGGAAATTGGTCGCCGATTTTGGGGATGGACTAAGGTTGACCGCCACGGTCAGGGATGTTGGGCGGACCAAACAAAAGGAATGATGTCTGGATCGGGGTGAGCGGGCCAACGGCCCGTTGAGCCTCGACGCAGTCTACTGATATTAATCGCCCGCGCGCACAAGCGGGGGCTAAAAGGGCATCAATCCAGCTAACCATCTATAAAAATGAGATACTTCTAGCCGCTTACCGTTTACCAGCTCAGGAAAGCTTGCTAAGTTGCCCACAGACAGAATAGGTTATTTTTTGAGGCTGAGCCGTACTTTGGGTTGAAGAATCTGGTTGACGCATAAAATATCCTGCAAATCACAACTCTGACTGACAGCAGGCCGCAGCACCATGACCACCCCTCAAAAACTATTAAAGTGGGCAGGAAGCAAAGCCAATGTATCCGCGCAGATTAGTGGGCATTTGGATTTCCATCGCGATTATGTGGAGCCATTTTGCGGATCTGCAGCATTTTTTTCGAACACCAGCCCGCAAAGGCCTTCCTTAACGACCTAAATAGCCATCTTATTAACTGCTACCTGCACGTTCGGGAAGATGCGGCTAGCGTATGGCAACATTACAATGCGATCGAGATATCAGAAGCCAAGTACTATTACATACGTGAACGCTTCAATCTGATGAGGACATCTATCAAAAAGTCCGCGTATTTTATTTACCTCAATCATTATTGCTTCAATGGAATATTTCGCACAAACAAGAAAGGGCACTTCAACACACCTTTTGGTGCAAAGAAAAAAGTGAAAAAAAAGCTCGCGAAAGAGGAGTTTTTGGCAATATCCAACTGCCTGCAGCTAGCCGAGTTTACATCCAGCGATTTTGAGGATTTTCTGTGTAACCTATCACCTTCGGGAGCATGCATATATTTGGACCCCCCCTATTTCACAAACGAGAAACGCGTTTTTAGTGAATATGGTGCCAAAGTTTTCGAAGCCTCCGATTTAGCGAGACTGCATTCCGTCAGCATGAACCTGTCGAAAGAGAACAAGGTGATCATTTCCTATAGAGATTGCGAAGAGTTCCGCCATCTTTTTGGTGATTTCCTAGTCAACCCAATTTCTGTAACAAGAAATGTCGGAGGATTCGCTGGCCGACGTAAACACGAAAATGAACTACTTGCAGTACTGGGAGCTTAACAAGCATGCGCTTCCTGATTATCAGTGATATCCACTGCGTTTCACGAGAGCTTTCCAAACTAAACGGTGGCTATCACGGAAGCACAGGGAGTGACTTCTTCATTGAAGAGCGGTCCTCAACAAAAAACCCAATATTTGCGATTGAAGCGGCCCTAAAAGACGCAAATATGCAAGTCGACGCGATTCTATGCTTGGGCGACTTTGCGCACCAGTCGAAGCAATTACCATTCCTACAAGTTTGGCGAGATATTCATGATTTGGCAGCGGTCCTCGATGTCAAAGAAGTGTATGGAATAACCGGGAATCATGATATTTTAAGTAGAGCTGAGGATGTTCAAGACGCCTCAGTTAGACTAGATTTTCTCAAGAGTGTTCGACCAGCATTTCCCCATAGCAATGACGCATTTCGTGCAGACTATTTTCAAGATGGTGTTGCCTCAGCGGAGCTCGGGGATTGCTGTCTAATAGCTATCGATACATGCAGAGCCCATGGCCTCGGAGGAGATGCGGAACAAACAAAAGGTATCTGGGAAGTCGGGCTTGTAACAGCGGACATGCAAGAGAAAATCCTTCGCATAGCCTCTGAAAGTGAGAAGGATCACATACTGGTAATCATGCACCATCATCCTATCAAAGTTGATGAGCTAGAGGATATCTACCCGGACGCGATGGAGGACGGAGCTCAGTTCTTAAAAGCTTTGGGCGACACTGGGAAAAAGTGTTTACTCGTGCACGGGCATAAACATCAGGTACATCTGAAAATCACTGAGCTTGGCACAGCCTATTCACCAATCGTGTTTTCTGCCGCGACCTTTTCTGCAAGGCCGTACCCGACCCAAATAAACGGTTTCTACAATCTATTCCACATAATCGATTTCGACACCTCGGAAACGACATTTCCGGCGGGCGAGATTTTTTCGTGGAGTTGGAGCGGAACCTCATGGGTCAAAAGCAAACACGACTTGATGCCGTTTCACGTTCCCTTTGGTAGGGAAGTGGATGTCATCGCCCTAGCAAAAGAACTGGCTGAACTTAACCTGCCAGCGACAGGTACGCTAAGGGCTGAGGCGCTCTTCGATGAATGTCAGAATCTGAAGTTCTTCAGAATAACCGAATTAGAGGCTCTAAACAAAGAGCTCGCACCACACGGCAGAGTAATACTACCGCTAAACTCGAAAATTCATGCGATGATGGAGATTTGAAGTGAACTCGTCTCAGTTTAATGCTCGCAACGCATCCGCATCTCAGATCGCAAAATCGTTTGTGGTCCCAGAGTATTTTTCAGAAGTGACATCCTTTCGAAATGTAGTTCTTGTGGGGCCGCGTGGAATTGGAAAAACAACGTTGCTGAAAGCCATCACTGCTCCTGGACTTCTTGGCCTACATCGCCGCCCGGATCTCACCGAAGTTCTTTCAGAAATGGATTTCGAATACCTGCCAATTTATATTCCGGCGGAATCAATTTGGAAGGGAACATCCAACCTAGTTAAGCAAACCTTCTCACAGGATGCAGATCAAAAACTAATTCTTGGCGGCTTGTTTACTGATCATTGCCTTTATCAACTAATATCGGCTTTCGAGGAAGCCGCGACATTGCAAACCTCGCTCAACCAAGGTGAAAAATTCCCTTGGGCGATTGCTGTCTCGGATGATCAGGAAGCAAAGATTGCCAGTCATTGCTCTGAACTTTGGGAGTTGCCTAAGCCCCAAAAGTCATTCCTTGGCGTGAAGCTACAGCTTTTGAAACGCGCGAACCTATACCGCACGTCGATTGCGCATCACGTCAACCCAGAATCTCTCGAAGAAGTGCGAAAAAGAGGACATTTGGATTTCCTCGTCATGCTTAAAGGATTCATGGACATCGCATCTAAATTCGCGGGCGTAAATCGATGGACCATTAGCTTTGACGAGATGGAAATTGCTCCTAAATCCATATTGTCCCATCTTTATGAAAACTTGAGATCTTTCGACCAACGTGCAGCCTTGAAATTCTCACTTTTTCCGTTTGTTGATTTCTACGAAGAAAAAGGTGGGTTCATCCCCAATCCATCAAGCCCTACGCATGGGCAAGACTTCCACCCCGTCATTTTATCTAACAAATTCAGCAACCCAGATTATGGCTTCGCAAGAAAGCTGATTCAGAGCGAGTGTGAGGCTCGCGGACAGTCCTATGGTGAGTTCAAATCCTATCTAAACAAGTCCTCCGCTGTTTACGCAGGCACAAGGAAGTTCTTTGATAGTGGATTTGAAAGACAGCCAGACAAGATTTTTCAATGTTCAATGTCCCAAGGAGACACAAGTTTTAAAAAATACATGCAAACTAAAGGCATAGATAGCCCTGAAGACGTACTTTCGGTTTCTGGAGAAGCACGTCGAGCTAATGTTATCAGAAAGGTTTTTCCTATCGCCGAGATTAGATCCTACTATCTATCGAAACCTTTGAAGCGCCGCGCATCGAACGGTTCGAGAACGGTGCGTCGTGTTTCCGCCAAGGGCTACGGTTACTATCATGGTTTCGATCAGTTTTTGAACCTGACGGAAGGAAATCCTCGGGCAATTAAATACTATCTCAATGAGTTACTCTCGGATATGGGCGCACAGAAAGAATCTCGCACTGCACAAAATGCGGCTATCCCCCGCAACGTAGACAGGTTTCGGGCACTAATTGCATCACAAACCGTGCCAAGTGTTGATGTGGGTGAAACCGCACCTTCAGCGCTTAAAGTCGTAGACGCTTTGGGCCATGCGCTTGCAGAAAGCCTTTTGGGAACCGACTTCCAGCCCGAGCCTGCACTCTCATATGAACTAAAAAACGTAAAGCCTGAAATTCGCGAAGCACTCATCTCAGCCATCAATAGCGGAGCACTGGTCGTAGAACAGAACGCCAGTGGCAAGAAGCTGTTGTTTGAACTTGAAGGGTGCCGTGTCCGGCTATCCCACCGGCTCGCTCCCTACTACAAACTCCCTACAATTTCGGGTCAAAGTCGAGTTTTATCCGGCCTGCCAGAAACGAAACAAAGCTACGCCCTTCAACCTGATTTATTAACCTGGGCAGACGCAGATGGTTGATATTTTTTTTGTTCCTGTTGAGAATGCCGAGCCTAGCATTTTTATAGGGTGCGTTGGCTATGAAAGCCGCTCCATTCAAGCCCTCAAGTCTTGCCCCAAGGCGCAGGCCGCGCCTGTCAAACTCATTTTTGATTATCAGTGCGGGGGAAAGTTGGCGTATGCGGACAACATTCAATATGTTAGTACACTAGATGCTAGGAATACGGGGGACTTCTCTGAATTCCTCAATCACTTAAAAAGTGAAATCGAACAGTCCGACGGAAGCGTTGAGCTACAGCTTGACGTAACTTCTTTTGACAGAAAGAAGATTTCACTCATTATCGAAAGCATTTTTGACAGATCTTCCTTGGTGAAATCTCTCACAATTTCTTATTTCCCGAGGGTTTTTGAAGCCCCACCAGATGAATTAGAGGAAGTGCTTGAGTTTGGTCCAATTTCCCCACGCTTTGTTGGTGAAGCGTCATTGGGGCGAGATAGCCTCTCGTTAGTTGTAGGCGCGGGATATGAGTTTGGTCGTGTGGTCGGGGCAATCGACGTTTTGGAGCCGGAGGTAACAAACTGCTTTTACCCCATCGGCACTGATCCCCGTTTTGAACATGCGATCGCACGTAACAACCTAGATTTCGTGTTTCTGGATGATCCCAACCTTCTTCTCACATACGACCTTCTCGATGCAGAGAGCCTGTACTTTTCATTGAGGAGATTAGTTGAAGTCGAGGCATCTCAGCGAAATGTGCTTATTCTTCCATTGGGACCCAAAATTTTTGCAGCGGTCTCAATTGTGGTCGCCTTAGTTTGTTCACCATCGGTAATGGTCTGGCGGCACTCAACTGTCGATACGGCACGCCCTGACTCGATAGCCGATGCCATAGCAAGTGGAAGAAAATCAGAGCTAACATTTGGCTTCAAAACCTGAAGTATGAAATCGCAACAGCAACCAATATGACTCAGGGGTCATAAAGTGGAACTATGATCGGCAGATCATAGGGCATGAAATGCAGCCGCCCGACGTTGAACGCCATCCGCAATGGATTCTGCCAATTGCTGCGGAAATCCAACCGGCAAGCCAGCTAGGGTCCTATCCAAGGCAAGTTCAAGCTCGGATGCGATGTCCGACAAGACCTCTTCCGCCAGCGCCACACCAAAACCAGCCGCCTTTGCAGCCTGCAGGAAATGGCGAGGCACCACCTCGTTGATCCGGTAGTGTCCATCGACGGCCATCGCGAGGCGCATCCGGTTCTGGCGGATTTGACCATCATCCACGGCTTTTTGGGCACTCAGCACATCGTAGAGCGGGGTCAAAAGGAAACCACCGGGGCGCAATGCGATGCTGAAATTCTTCGCGTGCCCGTCCGTCGCTCCCAAGAGCCAAAACAGCACCTGCGCGCGGAAAAAGGCGCATTGATCCGCCTCGGGGTCATCACTACCGTTTAGCAGCCCGATCCCTTCAGTGGTCCCTGGTCCGCCATCCATCTGATATTTCTGGCTGGGTGGAACTGTGAGCGCTTGGCAAAAGTCTTCCTGCGGGAGGCGGATCAATCGGCCATCTTTGGTCCAGCGCCGATCAAACCGCGTCACCACAAGGCTCCGCACGTCTTCAAAATCGGCAATCTCGACCTCAGCTACATCCATGCCCATGGCGCGGCAGAAGCTCATGCATAGGAACTCATTTTCGACGCTGTCGGACAAGTCGATCCCTGCAGGAAGAACACCTAGTTGGGTCTTGAGGATATGGGTCGTTGGGGTGATCCCCGATGGCCGGATCCACACGCCCTCATGGAGCAACAGCGCCGTTTTCTCCTGCGCCCCTGCGATGGAAATACGGAAGTCGTCTTCCTCATCCAAGCCTAGCGGGGCACTTGCAAGGTTGCGCAGCATATGCGCAATCTGTGCCTCGGATACGGGCTCTCCCTCGAGGGAGCCAACCTCGGGGACCTCACCCGAGACGAACTGCAGCGCCCCCACGCAATCGCGCCCGATCTTCTCCAGCATGTGCCAGGCGTCCGTACCGCCTGCACGCACCCGAGCGGCTACGCGCTCTCGTATCGCCTGATTGTCGGGCAACAGGTTTTCCAGGTAGGCAATGACAGGGCCACCTTGGTGCGCCTCTTCGCGCAAAGGCAGAGAGAGCGAGATGGGCATGGCGTGCTCCCACGAAAGCCAATCCGGATCATAGGTGAAGCTGATTGCGCCCGAGCCTGCAAGACGCAAAGCTCCCACCAGCCTTCCATTCAGAAGCACCTGCATCGTGCCGCTACGCCCGCGTTTAGCCATCAGAATATATCCTCAATCTCGAGCGAACCACCGCGCTCCATCAATCGGAACTCAAGCCCAAGCGCCGCCATGACAGCGAGCACCGTGGCGAGCTTGGTACCCGCGTCGCCATTCTCGAGCGACGAGATTGTCGCGACGCGCAAATTCGTGCGCGCGCTGATATCGCTTTGGGTCCAGCCGCGCGCTTTACGCGTCCGGCGAAGTGCCTCGCCAATCTGCTCGGCCGTTCGTGCTGTGAGGTCCATGATGCGGCTCCTTTTACGGCACAGCGTAAATCAAAGCAAATTACGCTGCAACGCAAAAATATAAATTTTGCGCCACAGCGTAACATGCGAGCTGCACTCATACCTGCAGCCCCGCCGCGCGCACCTGTTCGGGTGTCACCAGCTTTGACGTAATCAGATCCTCGATCTGCCGGTTGGTGATATGGCGGCACAGGGGATGGCGATCATGAATCCACTCGGCGAGGCTCGCACGGCCTTTGGCTTCGGCTTCACGCGCCTTCTCGCGATCCGCCTGTATCTGGGCAAGACCCTTCTCCCAACGGCGCATCTTGAACCAGTTGTCCGAAAAACAGACTTTGCTGCGCGTGTAGATAGGCCGCCATGATTTTCTCCGATTCCAAATCTTCAACCTCCGCCGCCGCCTCGCGCCTGCGCGTAGATGGTTTATGGATGGTTTTAGGATGGTTTGGGGTCCACCGTGAACCCCGTACCCCGTTCACGGTGGACCCCGTACCGGGTTCAGGCTGGACGGGGTTCACAGTGACCCCCGTCTCAATGTCGGGCTCAGCCGTGGGTTCGAGCGCGGCCACGCGCTCCAAAACGATGCGGTAAATGACGGTGTAGCCGTTCTTGCAGTGCCGCCGCCCTGTCTCGATCAGAATGCCTTCCCGCAGGAAATCGATGATGGTGCGCTTCACTGTGCTTTCGCTGAGCTCTGTGTGGCGCTGGATCGTCCCCTTCGAACACCAGATGCCAGAGCCGTCATCGCTCGCTTTGTCCGCCAGGAACATGATGATCTGTTTGCGCGCCGCGCTGCCAAAGCGGCGCTCGGCGCATTCGTTTGCGATGCGCCAGCTCATTGGACCACCTCACCGGTCAGCGGCCGCGAAAAAGCTGACTGAGCGTTTGCGAAGAGACACTGGCTCATGCTAATGTTTGGTGAAAGCAGATAGGCTTTTTCAATTTGGCCCCGGTTCACAGTTGCCGCTGTGACGGGGCCTTTTTCGTTTTGAACCGGCGAATTTGGCTTTGAAACTTTCGCTTTTTGTTCACTTTTTGTC